>Ga0352976_1024402_pt1 | contig 28554 bp, 20 predicted proteins | sample Cowrumrumenfluid_FD_205949 | JGI IMG/M metagenome (GOLD analysis project Ga0352976, IMG submission 205949) | Metatranscriptome of Cow rumen microbial communities from the University of Illinois at Urbana-Champaign, USA - Cow X-1 rumen fluid... | ecosystem: Host-associated > Mammals > Digestive...
GATTTTTCAGTTGAAAGAGATATTGAAATGGAATATGAAATAGCAATATTCGCCGAAGATTATTTTGCTTTGGATAATGCTGAACAGATTCTTGAAACAGTTCAAAAAGCTGTTGAAAAGAAATTAAATGAAACAGAAGATTTAGAAAATATTGGTGTTGAACTTTCGTTTGCTCGTTTCACTGATACTTATAATGAAACTATTTCGCAAGAAGAAGCACATAATATTTCACATGATTGTCAAGGACTTAGTTATGCAAATATTACCGCTGCGGTAGAGGGTGTACAAAATATTTTTTACGAATATTCTAATGAAGAATGTGCAAAAGGTTTTTCATCAGAAGGACGTGATGAACATGAAACTGTTGCATATATTGGTGACACTGTTACAAAAGTTCTTAATGATTATAAAGTTACAGTCAGTGATATTCGTATAACAGAAGACCATTCTTTGAGTTGGGATATTGCTCTTTCAAATGCAAGAAACAATGATTACGAACGATAAAAAGGGGTGAATAATTTATGTCTTCTAATTATAATGTTGACAGAGATGTTGATATTGAATACAAATCGTATATGCCTGTTGAAGATTTCTTGAAACTTGAAGGCAGAGACAAGTTGTTTGAAACGATTGCTATTGCTGCTATGAACAAATTAGAAAAAGAGGACGATTTGGAAGGTGTAGGAATAGGTATTGAGTTTACTAATTTTTCTGATGAAGACGGCAAGCCTATTACAGAAGAACAGGCAAAAGCAGACTTTGAAACCTCTTACGCTACTATCGTTATAACAGCAGAGGCGTTGCAAAATGGTAAAGTTTACGGTGGTTATATACCGCCTCGTGGACATGAAGAGGATTATGAACCGCCAGAGTTTGACGGACGCAGCGAAGAAGTTGTTGTTGATGACATTGCTGATAAGATAGAAGAAACTTTTGCAGAGTTTAATGTTTCTATTGAAATTGATGATAAGCAAGATAATTCGGCTGAATGGGAAAAGGTTGACAACTATCTTGATTATAATGAATATTAAGGGTGAGTTGTAATGGGAAAACAAGTTGGAATAGAACGCTGCTTAGAACTTAAATACAATGTTTCTGTGCCGATTGAAGACTGTTTAAAAACAGATAACATTGTACAGCTTTTTGAAAGTGTACGTAATTCTGTCGAACACAAGTTGGAAAAAGATAATGATTTCAGGAATGTCGGTGTTGAGTTTTGTCTTGAACATAATCAAGAGTTTTTAAAAGAACAAGTTTTATCTGACCCTAACACTTCTTATGCTAATGTTGAGTTTAATGTATACGCAGTTCAAGAGGCAGGATATTATATGGGGTCTAACGCACCAGACGATATTGAATATGAATTAAATGGGCTTGATGAAAAATCTACTGTTTCTTTTGTTGCAGAGGAAATAGCAACAGCTTTTAAAGAATTTGATATTGAGCTGAAAAGTGTTGATAACACGGAAGACCTTTCCGATAGTTGGAGTGATATTACAGCAGATATTGAGGCTATGGAAAGTTATTATATGTATTAATTTAAAGTAGGTGAAAAAAGATGTTTACGCCATTTGAAATAAACAAGGTTTCTGTTGATAATCCTTGTAAAGTTCAGGACAAAAAGACAGGAGAAGATTTTATTGTAACAAATCCGTTTGACCCTGTTTTTCAGAGAAAAAATATAAAAGTCTTTAACTCTTGTTCTGTTCCTGAACAAGATGCAGTTGCATTTGAAGATTCTCCAAACGACCTTTACCGATATAATGGAGAAAAATACGAAAAAGCAGAGCAGATTCCGCTGCGATTTGATGATGCTTTTATTAATGAAAACTTTGTCAGCAATGATATTTTTCAACCTATTGAAGAACTTCAGCCACAAACAAACCAACAGCCTCTTAATACTGTTCCTCTTACTGAACCGCTTTCAATAAACGATTTTGATAATGCTTTTGTTGCTAATGATGATATTTTTGTAGACCCTTTTGAGCAAGGAAATACATCTCCTGTCGGGAAAGTTCCTGATGATGCATTTGTAGAAAACTCTGCTCCCCCAGTTCAGCCTGTGTCTTTTAATGATGTGTCTGATGATGATATTTTTGTAGACCCTTTTGAGCAAGGAAATACATCTCCTGTCGGGAAAGTTCCTGATGATGCATTTGTAGAAAATTCTGCTCCCCCAGTTCAGCCTGTGTCTTTTAATGATATACCGCCAGAAGATTACGATTTTGTTCCAAATTACGATGAACCGCCTTTCCCAGACGATTATGATATACCGCCAGAGAATATTCAGTCTTATCCCCCACTTGAATATTACGAAGAAAATGTACCGCCCGAAAGAACTTACTCTTATCCCCCTGTTGAGTATTATGAGGAAACAGGGCAGTCGCAAAAAAAGGAACAGTCTAAAAAAAATCCTATTTCTCAAAGTCAAGAAGAAGAATATTATTATGAGGATTATGGTTATAACTCTAAGGCTGCTGATTCATCACGTTTAGCAGACCCATTTGATGTTGCTCCTTCTTCAAGCTCACCAAGCCTCAAAAAAGCACCGCCTGAACAAATTCTTATAGAGCCTCAAATGCTTGCTTACGAAAAGGGCGAAGGGTTGAGAATTGCAGATGATTATTTTGAAGAAATATTCAAAAAGGTTATTTCACGAATGGATTTGCCAGCAGTTGTTGTCGCACGAGAAGAAAAAGATATTGTTGTAGAAGAGTCAGAAGAAAAATTTACAATAAAAGAAAACAACAATGACGGCTGCGATATGTTCCTTGTTACTCCCGATGACAAAATACAGATACCTCTTAACAATAAGGAACAGGAAACATTAAACGAAAGTACTAACGAATTTATAAAAGCGTTGGAAGAAAACAGGGAGATATAAATTTATGGATTTTTTTAAGCAAGACTGTAAAAATTTTATTTCTTTGCTTAAAGAGCAGGAAGATTTACTTTTGAAGATGCGTTTGCAGATTATTGAATTTCTTTCTGGTGTAAGCGAAAAAGAGATTAACGCTGGAGAGTGTCGTGTTTACGGTGTAGATAATCTTGAACTCAACTCTTTATTTACTGTTGACAGCACAGGAGAATATGTACATATTCCTCTTGAAAAAGATAGTTTGTTTCAACAATCAATTGTTCTTTATCAAGCTTTTATTGTTAATGAAATAACATCAGATATTTTAGTCGGAGATAATGACTTTTGTTCAAACCTTAAAAACATTCTCATTATGCCGATTGGAAATGATGAAAATAATGTAATCGGCATTATTGCTGCAAAAAACAAAGAAGGCGGTTTTAGCGAAAAAGATATTACCGCTTTTAATACAAAATTTTTATAAACGAGGAGAAGATTAGTATGTCAAAAGAATATGCAGACAAATTTGTCTCGATGTTGGAAGTTATGGACTGCCAGCTTACCCAGAATGAAAACGGCAGTTATTGTGTATATGATGAACAATCGGGAGATTTTCGACATAACGCAGACGGTATAGCAGAATTTAATTCCGCTGCGGAAATCGTAGAGAACCTTGAGGCTCTTATTGTAGAGAGAATCGTTGAGAATATGGAGAACGTATTTGACGAAAGCGTTACGATTGACGGTGATGCTCCTGCTGGACTCGAAGAGATTGATAAATTTCTGAAAAATAATCCTGATGTTGTGAATAACCTTAATGAAATTGGTTATAATTATGATGTAGAGTATATTGACCTTCTTGTTAATCACGTTAATGATGTGCAGCTTGAAGATATTTTTTACAATTTCATTGACGAGATATGGATTGACGAACATGATGCCGAAGCTGTAATTTTTGATGAAATCGGCAGCGGTGAGTTTACAATGTCTGCTCATTTGAGTATGACAGATAAGGCAGTTGAGGAACTTCTCAATGCTTCTGAAATAAATTCCGAAGACCGTAAAAATATTGAGTATGTGGATTTGTACGCAGAATATTCTTTAGCTTTTGACCCTCAATACACTGTTGTTGCTACGATGCCAAACAGCAAATTTTATGCAGCTACCGAAGAAGATTCACTTCATCTTCCCGATAACCTTAAGACGGCTATTGATACAACAGTTGAGAAACATCTTGACAAGTCTATTGTGGCTGCAATTATGGAAGAAATGGATAAAGAAAAAAATCTATCGGCAACATTGAATAAGGCTACAATATTGTAAAAAACATCATGTTTCGATTTGGTTAAATATACGAAAATCACGCTGACAAGCAGAAAATTTGAAAAAAGGTATTGACAAAATCATAAAAATATGATAGTCTTAATATAGATATTGAGGGATTCACACCATAAGAATCTGCGGTGTGATAGCATTGCCAAAAGCAGTGTGAATTTCCAGCGGTTTTGCGGAAACCCAGTCGTTACTGAAGCAGTAACGCTGACCTGTTATTTAGCAGGCAAGGCTACAATGAGAATGAGTTAAGTTTAATTGTGAACGACAATATTTTCGTTGATGCTGTCCGAATGTGATAAGTAGTTGTAGTCGGTCTTCATGTGCGAAGATTTTCTTTCAATATAAAAAGGCGGTAGCACCTGATATTTGGGAAATCCGTAATATGAAAGAAGGATTAAGGGTGTTTCTATGTATTTTTTTCGGAAACACTCTTTTTTCATTATAAAAATGAAAGGAAGGTAATTTATGTTTAATAGAAACAATAAAGACAACGGTTTGTACAATGCTTTTCGTACATTTACAAATAGGCTTGACACAATGGTTGAAGAAATGATTTACTTAGGAGAACTTGACATTGAACCGAAACCAGAGGTTTCTTATTTTGAAGGTTCAAATTCTATTCGTATTATTGATAAAAATGCAGACTTGGTTGTTACAGCAGTTTTTAACGTTAAAGAAGGTAAAGACAGCTATGTCGATAAATTTTATTGTCGTCCTTACAAAAATGCTCCAAGAAATATTGGTAATGGTGTTCTTATTAGTGTAGGAATCAATGATAGTACTTGCATGAATAACGTCAAATCGGAGGCTGCCAAAAAACTTGAAGATAGTCTCTCTTATGACCGTTTTAGAATTATGAATGATTATGCTTTTAGACTTGGCAACCTTCATTCAGAAGAGTGTGGTATTGAACCCCATTATAAAGACCGTTGGATAAAAACGGTTGAGTACAAACCGTCACAAGAATACGCTCATTAAAGAAAGGAAAAGAAAAAAAGATGAAAGATGATTTTGGGGTTGACATAAACCTAATGGCGTTAAAAAACACGCTGGAAACGCAAGACCCTTATGCTGTACTTGTAGTTTCAACAACAGGCATTAACAGCAAAAGCGGTTTTGATAAACATTCGCCAACAAGAGTTCAAGTTACTGAATTTGAATTTGATGACGAAATGAAACAATATGCACCTACGGTTACTTTTGATAAGCTTGTCGCAGCGGATATAGAGGCTGTAAATCTTGCTATTGAAAGAGCGGAAAAAGGTGAATATGATGCTTTCGGCAATGCAGAGATTGATGTCGAAAGCTATAAAGCACAAATTGAAAATCCAAATTTTGTTGTTTCAGATGAAAGCAAGAAGGTTCTTTCACAAGAGGAATTTAAAGAGAAGTTTACTTATCTTATGCAAGCTCTGGTTGACGAGGGTACTACTCTTATCGCAAATGGTTATAAACACGCACAAGAAAATTTGGAGAAAATCGGCTGTGGCGAAGAATTACAAGAGTTGTATGAAGACGGCAAAGTCATAGACCAACCGAGTCTTGGCGGTGAGTATCTTCATTCAAAAGGCAGAGATGATTTGCTTAATGCAAGAGGCGTAAGAAGTGCAACTCTTGAGGCAATAAGACAATATCTTACTCCTGTTCCCCCACATTATCGTGAGGCAGTTAAAGTTTTTGAAAATCCTGAAGTTGGAAAGGATTATAAAACTTTGAAAAAGGACGAATTTTTGAAAAAGCATACGGAAGTTAAAGATTTTCAGTATGAGAAGAAAAAAGAACTTGACGAACGCAGTCAGACTAAAATAACCGCTCCGCAAAGAGTTTCTATTATTAGTAGTCTTGTAAAGAAAATCGGTAGAGAAGCTGGCTTGCTTGAATTAGCTGAAATCGAACGTGCAAGACAAAACGAGAAACAAAATCACGAGATTTATTCGGAAATTGGCAAGGAAAAGTACAAAGAGGCTACTATCGAAGAAAAGCTTGAAACACAAGAAAAGATGAATGTGTTTAACCGTGAGGCAGTAATGAGTGGTAATTCTGATTACAGTCGTTTGATGTCTGCTTTTCATGGAGATAATAACAATAAGGGCGTTGCATTTGTACATATATCTACAAGCGGTTTTAACAATCCGAATGGAAATAAAACAGGACTGCCTTTTGTAGCAAATGTTCATGTTTTTGATTTGGATAAAGAACATGAATCTCTTAAAAAAGTTAAAGGGCTTACTCTTACTGCTGATTTACCTAAGCAAGTAATGGTGAATGCAGAAAATCTGATTGCAAAAGGCGGCTTTAACATATTTGAGGATGCTGGTGTAAATCTTGAAACTTACAAGAATTTGCGGATTAAAACAGGGGCAGAAAGAGGTAAGTATTCGCAGGAAGAGTTTATAAAAGTTATTGATAGGATTTTCGAGATTTACAAGCCAGAAGATTATAATATTATTGTTCTTGGCAAGAGTGACGGAAAAGCATTTTTCCAGAAAGCTTTGGAATCAGTTAGTAATCTTGATGTTATTCAAGCTCCTACCATTGACCTTATTACAGCTTTAAAAGATTATAGTCTTCTTGTATCGGAAAATCTGCTGCCTGAAAACGTGATTTTTAAAGATGAACAAATAGACAATTTCTCTATTAACAGCGTTGCGAAAGCAATGAACAAAGAGATTAACACCGCAAAAGATAAGTTGGTTGTAGCTTGTTTTGCATCTGTACTTATGTATAAGCAATATGCTGAACTCAACAAAACTTTGCAGGAAGAAAAAGAAGTTGAAGACGAATTTAAGGAAGTTGAGGTAGAACCGCCAACACTTGAAGAAATCAATGACACAAAGGATAAAGATGCGGTTATAGACGACTTTATAAAAGAAGAGGCTGCTGAAATCGAAAAAGAGAGAGAAAATCAGAAAACTGAAAAAGCTCTTCAAAACGATAAAGGCAATGTAGCTGTATCGCAGAAGGAAAACGAGACACCTTCTCCTGTTCCTAATGCAGAAAAGGCAGAGCCTAAAAAAGAAGAGCCTGTAACACTTGCTCCTATTCTTGACGTAGAGAAAAAAGAGCCTATTCCTACAACAGCTGAAAAGAAAGAAAATAAAGAGCCTGTTACTCTTACTTCTGTTCTTGAGACAGAGAAAAAAGAGCCTGTACATACAAAAGAAGAAGAAAAGCCGACAGCAGAAGTTTCTGTTATTTCCAACGAGAAAAAAACAGAAAGGAAAAAAGAGCCAAAAACTACTGTTTCTAATGCAGAGGGAGAAAAAGCTGAAAAGCAAGTTGAAGATAAGGTGGAAGAAAACATCAATCCGAAACCGCATCTTCCAAATCCGAAGCCGAACAATCAGCATTTTGTAAAGCAGTCGCAGAAGGAAAAGGCTGTAACAGAAACAGAGCCAAAAGAGGAAGAAAACAAAAAAGTTGAACAGACAGAAGTTACTCCTAAAGAAACTGTTTCGCCAGCTATTCCCCAAGTTGAGGCTGCATCGACACCAGTTCAAACTAACGTACCTATTGTAAGTCAAGAAGTACAGATTTTGATTTCTGCATTTGCACAGCAAACAGCGGAACAGAACAAAGTAATTACAAAGCTTGCTGAAATTAACGCAAGGCAGAATGAAACCATTGCGAAACAAGGTGAAACAATCGCAAAACAGAATGAGTATCTTTATTCTGTATTACAGCAACAGAATGAGATTATGAAGACCGCTATTACAAGTCTTGCTAATTTGAACCGTCCTGTTAATTCCGAATACGGCAAACCAGTAGAAAGACCTGTAAAAAAAACGGCATTTCCACCAACTCCCCCAGTAAAAGTACAACAGCCACAACCGCAGTCACAGTTACCCGATGAATATGATGTTGTGGATAAGTTGGAAAATATTAAGGAGAGCATTGAGGCAATCTGTAATGAAGTTCCCGAAGCGGTGAAAAACATTTTGCAAGAGGCAAATAATGTTATTTCCGAGGGGCAGACAGAGTTTGTTGAAAATCTTGACAAAAGCGGCAATGACGGCAGAACCGACATATAAGCATATAAAATAAAAAGCACCTCTTAGACGTTGTTTTAAGAGGTGCGAAAAAAGAAGTGTAAGAGATGTATGACAAGAGATGGGAGTTAATTCCTCGAATCCATTTTAGGGGTAATGAAATTAACGAACAAATAAACATCAAAGATGCTTTGCTAAAGTATGTGGGTACAGAACCGAACAAAAACGGTATGATAAGATGTCCTTCACCTAATCATGAAGATAAAAACCCTTCCTGTAAGGTTTATTCAGACCATTGTTTTTGTTTTAGTTGTCAACAGAGTTTTAGAACTCTTGATTTAGCCTCTTTTGCAAAGGGGCTGAACACAAGAGGACGAGATTTTCCTACGCTTTGTGAAGAAGTATGTCAGGATTTTGGCATTGATGTTTATTTTGTAAGTAATAAATATGAACGTGAACAAGCAATGGAAAAAGTATTTGGCAGTACACAGCAACAAGAAAAAAAAGAATTTTTTCCTTTGACAAAAGACGATTTATCTGTATTAGGTATAGACACAATGTTAGAAACTCAATGGAATAAAGGCAGTCAAGAAGAAAAAGAAAAAGTGGAACTTTTGATACTAAATCGCTACGAAGAAATTTTAACTGAATTGAAACAGTTAATACCTAAATTAAGAGGATTTGTAGAAAACTACGAAAGAAACTATGACGTAGAAAGTATAAAAAAGTTCGCTGCCCTTCCCTATGCCTATGAATACGACAAAATTCTAAGAACTTGTTATTTTAAGAATAAAAAAATCATTAATCTTAAATCTTTTATAGAAACATACGAAAAGAAATATGATGTAAAAAACGAAAAAAGTTTTATGCTGTCTGTTCGTTCAGCAATAAAAAAAGATTCGCAAGTCAGAAAAAAATATACATCAGCAGAGAAAAAACGTGTGAGAGCTTACTGTAATTATATAGCAAGCAGAAAGATGTTTGAAAGATTATGTAAAATGTATTATTTTATAGGACAAAATTTTCAGATTGATAATATTACTTCCGAACAATCAAAATGTCTTGACAAAATAAAGCAGTCGGTCGAAGAATATGAAAAAACACATGACATAAAAGCTGAAAAGTGGCTGTTTTCTTATTCACCAAAGGATATTATAAAAAAATATACCCAAGAAGAAAAGAAAAATGTTAAGAGATATTCTGATTATTTGAGATATAAAGATATGCTTACCAGTGCAGAAGAGGATATAAAAAAAGTTAAAGAAGTAGAACGTAAACTGGTAGCTTTTTATGAAAAGAGGAAAAGGAAATGAACAAAACACGAGACAAGCGTTGGGATTTAGTTCCTAATATAGAATATAGAGGTAATGATATTAATTCAATGATAGATATTAAATTGGCATTGAAAAGATATGTAAATATTGATGTGCCTAATAATAATGAGATAAGATGTCCTGACCCAAAACATACAGACGAAAAGCCTTCTTGTCATGTGTATGCTAACAACTGTTTCTGTTTTAGCTGTCAGCAAAGTTTCCGACCGCTTGATTTAGCGGCTTTATCTAAAGGGTATGATGTACGCAGAGATTTTCCGAAACTTTGTAAAGAAGTGATTGAAGAATGGCACATAGATGTTGACTCTGTAAGTAATAAAGCAGAAGTAGACCGAATAAAACAACAAGTTTTTGGTACAAATAAAGACGAATATATTGAATTGTTCCCTTTAACCAGAGACGAATTAAATGTAATCGAAATTTTCAATCCCAATCCAAATACAGCAAATAAAAATTTGTCTTATACAGTTAATTCTTTAGATTATTATACTAAAGTTTATAACGGTGCTGAAAATATTCCCGAACACCTTCAGGAAAGATGTTATAATAAAAACGGACAGCCTACAACATTAAGATTAAGTCTTAATGAAGCTGTAATTATGGACTTTATAACTTCTGCACAAGCGGAACAGATAAAAAATCTTGTAGAACAGGAACGTGAAAAAATAAAAGGTACACCTACTATTGAAGGACTTTGGAGAGCCGATAACAAAGGAAAAGAATATGTGGAGAATCTGATACTTGACAGATACAATGATATTTCTGTAAAACTTGTTAAAAAGTCTGAATTTTTAAAAAAGTCTATTACACAATATGAGGAAACTCATGATATTGGAAAGGAAATGGCTTTTGCGACTAAAGTTTTTACCAGTATAAAAGGAAACAAGCCCAAAGAACATTCGCAAGAAGAAAAAAGACGTGTTCATGCTTATTGTGACTACTCTGCACAAAAAGAGAAAATTAACGAACTTCGGGAAGATGTATCTTTTTTACAAGTCTCTGTAAGTAAATATGAGGAAACTCATGATGTGGAGAAAGAAACAGAAAATATGCAGCGAGAGTTAGCTGCTATCAAAGAAAATCCCGAAATCAAGGCTAATTATACACCTGAACAGCGTGAAAAACTTAATGAATGTTTTTTGTACAACAAGAACATACAGAAAATTCAAACTTATGATAAAGAAATATCCGCTCTTGAACAAACGGTACAGCAATATGAACAGACACATAATGTGGACGAAGAACGTAAGCTCGCAGAAACTATTCAATTTGAGGAAAATCCAAGAGACAGATACACAGGAGAAGATAAGAAAAGAGTAAGAGATTATAACGATTATTTAACAGATAAAGACGAGTTGATAAAAGTTACAATCAAACTCGAAAAAGTATCAAAAGTGGGAGAAAAAATGACACAGTTCTTTGATAAAAGAGCGGAACATGAGGCAAAAATGCCTAACCGCAAAAACAGAAGATATAATGTGGAGATGTAAGAACAGTGTATGTAGTGAATAGTAATGGTGAAACAATTCAGGCAAATGAAGGCGAAACCATTCGCTTTTTAAAAACTGAAACAAAATTTGAAAAAATGAGAATTTTCAGTGAGATATTAAAGCGAAATTTTAAAGAAAAAGTCGCTTTTACCTATGCACATCAGCCTTTGTATACAAATGAAATGATAATCTTTTTTTGTAAAACAAAATTTTCTCCAGCAAGTCAAATTGTTAGAGAAAGTTTAAAGGTCGAAATGCATCTTGACGAACCCCTTGAAAAAATAGATGTTATGCGTTCCTTATTTTCTGTAAAAGAAGAAAAAAAGGTAAACTGGTATTATTTAACGGTTGGTGCATACATCATAGAACGTAATCTTTTTGACTGTAACCCGATAAATATTACTTATGTTCAGCCAATATCTTATACAGCTTTTATGCGTGATTTTCAGCAAAAGCGGATAACCGAAGAGGATTTACAAAAAAATGCTCTTTGTATGAAATATGCAGTTATAGGCGGTCTTGATTTAGAAAATCCAGTTACTTTAATTGCTCATGCTTTTGAACGTGATATGTTAAACGGTGAATCTGAAAAAGACCATAAAATGTATAGATTTTCACAAGCGTGGAAACAACAAAAAATGAATCGGAACGGCGAATTTAGTAATATTGCCTCTGCTTGTTTTGTGACAGCACAAGGGAAACGAAATGATTGTTATTTGAACTATCGTGATATAAAAAATATGATAGTGAAAAATTACAAAGGCTCTTATGGAATAAAGTATAAAGATAATATCATTACAGCAACTTTAAATGACGGAAGGCACATTACAATTTATTTGTATGGAACAAATGAAACGCCAATCTATCTTATAGGTGGTAAAACGACTATAAACCTTCCTAAACTTAAAGAACTGATTGCAGAAGGTGTTTGTGATGATTCAGAATCCGAATGGTTTGTAAAACACGTCAAACCATTCTTATAAAGGAGAAGAAAAAAGTATGGTAAAGATTAAGAAACAAAAAACTGGCGAATCTCTTGGTGATAAGCTTAAACGTCTTTTGAAAATGCTTATTTTCAAAAATGCGATTTTGCAGCGACTTGATGAAATGGCAGATGATATTACTCAAATGGCAGAAAGCAATGAGGCTACAAGAGAGAGTATGGAGAGACTTGTTGAAAGTGTTGAAAATATGGTTGGAAGACTTCGCAACACTGACGGCATCGAAGATACTCAAAAAGAGGTCGATAAATTGTTTAACGATTATATGGATAGTCTTAACAAAGAAAATCGACTTATTGATACTACAACTAATATGCCTGATATTATGTCAACGATTAAAGATGTTGTTGATTTTAAAGGCAGTAAAGAGGAATTTGAGCGTTTCTTTAACGAAAATGCTAAATTTTATAACAACGGCAATCTTATTCCGAAGAACGGTAAAGTTGAAGGACAAACATCTTTGCTTATTAAGCTGAATGAAAAGTATTATGAGGCTACACTTGATGTTTCTGCACCAAAGGCACACGACTCTAACGCCCCCGATAAGAAAAAGAGAGATTTGGTATTCTCTCTTAAAAAGTTTGAAGGTGATGTCAGCAAGGCAACAGAAGTTATAGATAATGTGTCGAGAACACGTTACGGTGCAATGATGCACTCTTTCCTTGCTCCTAAGTCGCTTAGACAAACTGATGATGTTAAGAGTTTCCGTGATGACTTTGAGCAGTTTAAGGATAATCGCTATGTACGTGAACTTAACTTTTATAACGAAAGAGCGGATAAGATTCACGTTTCACCAGATGGAAGATTTGAAAGCATTTATCATAGTGCAAGTAATACTTTCAGTGTGAGAGACCGAACAACAAAAGAAATGGTTCATTTCCGTTCTAAAAATGGAATAATCAGAATGGACGTTTATTCTAATACTAATGATATAGACGACCGTGATAAAAATAAAAGGTCTAAAAACGAGTTCGGAGATTGGATATGTGACACAAGTAAAGGTACAATTAAATACAATATTCAACTTGCAGGACAAATGCAGTTAGATTTGTTCCGCTCTCCTGATGTAGTGGAATTTTTGAACTCTAAAAATGCTCCTATCGCCAAGTTGATAAAAACTGTCGATGCACAGGCAAAAGAGGGTGTTCCCAAGAAGGGGTATTATTCAATTAACAAGTCTGCAATTCCAACAATCAACATTGTAAAGAAAGCTTTGGAAGATACCGCTTATAAGAGTGGAAAACCGTACTTTATTCGTGAAATTCAGAATTTCCGAAAGAATAGCGACAAAGGGCAAGTTTATCTTGTTGCTACAAACGAAAAAGGCTATTCTATGTCTTTTAGTTTTAACGAAAAAGGTGAGCCTGCTACTATTACATTTAAAGATAAGCCTGACAGTAAGTTTACCTTTGTTTATGACTTTAAGCTGAATAATTTCGGCAACGGTTACGAAAAATATAAGAAAGACGAACAGTTTGTGGAGATGTACAGTGTGTTTAGAGATGCACAGCAGCTTTTTGTTGAGCGTGAAAGAGCATCGAGAGGCGTTCCAACACCTACTCCTGTACCAGAGCGTTTTGTTCCGAATATCAACAACGTAAAGAGTGAGTTTGATATTTTCAAAGACAAAGTGAAAGACCCTGAACTCTTTGATTCACATTCACAAGGACACAACAGCAGAGAAAATGAATACAAATGCTGCGTTCATTATCTTTATAATGAAATGAATCGTTTTGAAAAAGGCGAAAATGTTCGTATGGCTGAAGTTCTTAACAGGATGCCTCATAGCTTTGTGAAGAAAACTTTAGTTAATTCGATTGAAAAAATCGCTAATGAAGGCAAGGACGTAACCGATAACAGCAGAGTCGATTTGAGAAAGTATATAAACTCTCCGAATCTGCTAAAGAAAGAAATGGGAAAGTGGCTTGAAAATTATTCGTCTAATTTTACATCAGACAATACTTTTTCCGCTGCCAGCAACAAGTTTGAGGCTTATCTTATGGAAAGTAAAAATTCATCTTATACGTCTGAATACAGGGCTAAAAAGATGCAGAATTACTATGAAGAAAAGCACAGCTATGAAGATGTTAAGAATCGTCCGCTCGACCAGAATCGTAATACTCCTTTCTATCCTGATATTTAAGACACATGAGGTGACATTATGGAAATTACATTTGATGAATTGATAGAACGTACAAGAGAAGTTGAAAGTACGATACACGAAAGTGTTGAAACAGAAAATATGCTTAAACGTGCGGCTCTGGCTTTGAGTGATGCAGCTGCAACAAGTGGTAAAATTACAGTTCTTACAGACTATGATGCAGATGGGCTTACATCTGCTTACATAGTGCAGAAAGCGGTTGAAACGCTTAATCCGAATTGTGAAGTGAATGTAGAGCCTAATGACAGACGTGGGGCTTACGGCTTGAATGAGTCTTCTCTTGACAGAAAAGATTTTGGCGATAGTTTGATTGTACTCGATATGGGGTCTAATCAAATTCCTGCTCTTGAAGAACATTACGGCAAAGGTGCGTTGGTTATAGACCACCACCTTGTCGGTGATGCGGAACTTCGCAAAAAGATTATAGATACAGATAACTATTGTAATCCTCATGTTATTAATGAAAATGACAAGGATAATGCACAATATTGTACTGCTGGTCTTGCCTATCGCCTTTATGAATTGTCGGGCTGTAAAGAGCTTGCAGACGAAAAACAAAACAATACTGTTCTTGCGATGGCTGCTATCGGTACGGCGGCAGATGTAGTTAATGTTATTGATACTAATTCGTATAACCGCAACATTCTCAAAGAAGGTGTAAAGGTTATTGATAACGCTGAACCATCAAACTTTGATTATGTTATCGGTAATATCCTGAGCGAAGTAGAAATCAGCGAAACAACTACTGCTCACCAAATTGCTTTTAACGCTGGTGCTTTTCTTAATTCTGCATCAAGAATGAGTAGTCTTCTTGGAGAAAACGGTGCTGCAAGAACATACAAGGCTTTGATTGCTCCCGATGATAAAGCCTCTACATATCGTGAGATTGATGCACTTCAGTCTATCAACAGAACAAGAAAAGATATGATTAATCGTATTCAGTTGACTGAAGATTATCAGAAACAGCTTACTGAAGAAAAATTCGGAGAAAACCGTGAAAATAATATTGCTATTGTTACTCTTCCTGCTGATACTCCTCACTCTTTTGCTGGTCTTGTGGCTGGAAAATTTGCAGATGCAGCGGATAAAGCTGTTATTTGTCTTGTGCAGAACAGCGAAACAGGCAACTGGTCGGGCAGCGGAAGAAATGTGGCAAGCAACGAAACTTCACTTATTGAATTTATGCAGCAAGCTTTAAACGGCAAGGATATTGACGTTAAATACGGCGGACACTCTAATGCTTTGGGTATTTCTTCTTTAAAAGACGTTGAAGGTTTTACATCAGCTATTCTTGAAAGCAAGGATTTAATGGTGCGTAAAGAGAATGTGGATAACCTTACTGTTAATATTTCAGGTCTAAACGCAGAAGAACTTTTAAAAAAGATGAAAGAATTAGAGCCGATTGGCGAAGGCTTGAAAGTTCCCAACACTGTACTTGAAGGCAAAAAAATGGCTACAAGAAGTGTAAGCGGAAATAAAAGTTGGCAGAAGTTCTCTATGAAAATGCCTGATGGGTCTAAGTTTGAAATAGCTGATTGGCACTATGACGATAAAACCTATCTTCCTGCTAAAGATAACGCAAAATATGTAAAGCTAAATATCGGTCTTGAAATAGGACACTTTAAAGGTGAACACGTTGATTTTTCGGTAAAATTCGACAGAGGCGAATATCTTGAAAGGGCAAAAGAGTTGAATATCCCACCTTTCCACGCTGAACAGGATAGCTTTGACACTCCCGAAACACCCGAAAACAAGCCTGTTTCCCCTACTCTTGAATAATTTTCGTTAAAATAAACAGAAAAATTTTTCAAAAAATCTGAAACTTTGGCAGAATAAAACCTTGTCAAATGTGTATAATTATGGTATAATATAAATGTAGTCAAGAGAGAGAAACAAAAGAAACGAAAAGCTCTTAGATTACATTTATATCATTTCAAGTCAGGTGTGACGAACGACACCATTGAAGACTAAGTTTTAAAATAAAGGAGAATGAATTTATGAATTGGAACGCAGTAGCAACAAGACAGGAGAATCTTGCTTACATCAACAAGAATGTTGATTTGAGCGAAAAGAAGGTAGCTGATTTTGCTCACGCTATGTTGAAAACGGCAAAACGTGTTATGGAACACATTAAGACTGAAGGTTTAATGTATGAAGAAGAAAGAAACGGTAAAACATATAAGACAACAGCTGTTGTTAAGGTAGCTGCCGCTCTTGACAAGACAGTAGAGCCGCAGAAGTTGACGGTGAACGGCAAGACTGTTCTCTCGTACCCTACAAAGCTGAATGATGACGGTGAAATCATTTACAATATCTCTGCTACTATTCACAAGGGCAATGAAAGTATTGCATTGTTCGCACCAAATAAGATTTCGGATAACGGAGAGTGCTACATCTCTTCAATCTTTTGGTCGGCTTACAATGCGGCTAATCCGAAAGGTTCACCACACGCAAAGGGATTTACAGAGATTGCTGAAAGTGATGCTTGCCCCGAACTCAAAGCGATTGCCGCTGCAATCGAAAAAGCAGGATTTATCAGAGAATTTAACGACAGTGAGCTGTTCCAGTTCTCATTGCACCTTAACAAAGACGTGTTCTTGACAAAGGTAACTGTTAAAGATGAAGACGGAAAGCCTGTTGAGAAGAAACTTCTTAACGCAAACTATCAGAACACTTCTGATTACGGCGAAAGCATTACAATCTTTAACAAGTCATCGGTTGAGGGCGACAAAGAGGTACTTGTATCACTTTTCGATTCAGAAAAGAACGGTAAGAGCGTTAAGGCAATTAATACAGCTATGACGAAGATTGACGGCGTAAGACAGCCGAAGTCTTCCCCCGAAGACAAGTCGGATTATGAGTTTATCAATTCGGAAGTTGATGTAGCTAATTTCTTGCCGAATCTTCCCGAACTTCATCAGGCTATTGCAGAGTTCAAAGGCTTTGACATCGTTCTTATCCAGCAGGAAATCGAGGCTGCCGAAAACTATGTTGAGAACGCAAACAACAACAGCAATGACAGCGGTAACGGCAACAACAATTCAGATGATGATTTCGAGCCGTTCCCGATGATTGATGAAGATGATTTGCCTTTCTGATTTTTGAAACGGCATAAGATAAACAAATAAACAAAACCCTCTGAATAACTTAAAAATTTTCAGAGGGTTGTTTTTTTTAAGAGGTGAGAAAAGGTGCTGTCAACAGAAGAACTTCAAGAACTGAATATAAAAATGTTGGGTCTTGGTATGCCGATAAGAAAAGACGGTGAGGGTTATAACAAGCCTGATTACACTCGAATGGAATATATCGGAATGTTGAATACTCCTTTGTCTTTTGAAGAGGCTTACATCACGGTTGCGACTTTAAGAAGATATAAAAACACGCAGCTTGCAAGTTATAAAGATGAACTTGAAGACACTTTCAAAGCGTATCGTATGGAATATTTAAAGCGTTACCCAGAAGAAGAAAAGGAAAAAGGGCAATATGAACTTGCAAGAGCAGCAAGAGGTGAAAAGCACGGAAAGAAAGACTATAACCATTATGAGTTGTTTCTTCATAGAGTTAAAGATAATTTCGCTTATATTGGGGGCTTTCAAGAACGGCTTGACTATGATTATATAAAAGAGAATTTTAACGGACGTTGGTTTAAATTCAAGGAAGAATTAGAGAACAAAGAAACAATAGATGTTTATGCGTTGCGAATAGCTTTTGATAAATTAGAAGAATTTGTTGATTATATAGCTGATAAGGGAAGATTTGGCTATTCCGCACCCGAAAATCTGCTAAATATTATTAAAGAATATAAAGAAAACAATAATGATATAAAAATTAAAAATGAACCAACAGAGCCGATAGCGGAACTTCTTCCTACTGGTAAAACAAATAAATACGGTTACGATTTATATGATTTGACTACAAATGATTATTCTTTAAACCAACAGCTTTGGGAACTAAAAGGAAAAGGATTGAGTTATTTAGAAACAAAAGAAGATACTGATAAAGTTACAATTTCTTCAAACAACTTTATGCTCCCTTATCTTTTAGAACAGTTAAAGTCAATGAATATTAACGTAACAGCGGTCGAAAATTATGATAAAAATAAAAGCGGAAACACTTTAATTGATGTATCAAAACTTGATTTGCCGTTTAAACCCTATGATTTTCAAGTAGAAGATGCACAAACTGTTGTTGGTAAGAAAAAGGCTTTATTGGGGCATGACATGGGCTGCGGAAAAACTTTCATTTCAGCATTAGTTGGTATGAGCATACCTGATAAAAAACTTGTTATCTGTCCTGAGACACTTCGTTTAAACTGGAAAAGAGAACTTGAACAGGCTCATAAAGGTGCAGATATTAAACTTATTTATTCAAAAGATAAAGACCCACAGTTCGGCAAAGACTGGACGATTATGGGATACAAAACAGCGGTTAAGTTTGCAGGAATTATTATGGACGAACAGTTTAACTGTATGTTTGTTGACGAGGCTCATAAATGTAAATCGGTCAACAATTACGGTACTCCTTCTTCCCAACAAGCAAAAACCATTATGAAACTTTCAAAAAGTATGGATTATACCTACCTTTTAACAGGAACGCCAATGCCAACGAGAAATAAAGACTTATATAATGAGTTAGTGATGTTGGGTGAAATTAACGATAAAGTTAAATATGCGTTCATGAATTACGGAAAAATGTTTTGTGATGCAAGAGAAACACGTTTCGGGTGGGATTATAACGGTTCAAGCAATACGGAAGTTCTTCATCAAATTCTTTGTAAATATATGACAAGACGTTTGAAAACGGAAGTTTTGCCTAACCTTACAAAGCAAAGGCAGCCTATCCTTATTGAAACACCTTTAAGCAAAGATTACAGAGACATTGAGAAAAGAATGTATAATATGCAAGAGGGTGACACCTATATGGGGCTTGCAATGACAGGAAGAAGGCATTTATCAAAATGTAAAACTGATGCCGCTATTGAATTTGCTGAAACCATTTTAGAAGGTGATGAATCTGTTGTACTTGTTGCGGAATTTAACGAAACACTCCAAGCAATGATGGAACATTTCGGAGATAACGCTTGCTGCATTAAAGGCGGTATGCCAGACAGTGCGAAACAACAGGCTATTGACGAGTTCCAGAGCGGACAAAAAAAAGTGTGCTGTATTAATCTGATTGCCGCTGGTGTTGGTATTACACTCACAAAAGCTCACAATATGGTTGTATGTGATTATGATTGGACTCCTGCTAATATGACACAGGTTGAAGACCGTATTTGTCGAACAGGGCAAACAGAACCTTGCAATATCTTTTATATTTGTCACGAAAAGGCAATATTAGACCAAATTTTTATGGAAATGATTACAGATAAATCAGCTAATATTGATAAAGTTGTAGATAACGCTGAAAACACAGTAGACCTTGTAAGTATGTATGAGGGCGGTGCAAGAGAAAAAGCGGAAAAAGGCGGCGATTTTCTTGAAAGGTTAAAAGCAAAAATAGAAAAAGAAAACAAAGCTAAGAAAAAGAAAACAACAAAAAGAACTAAGAAATCCGTATCTTCTCCCAGCTCTTTAGATAACAAAGACGAACAAAAAACTAAAACTGATGTAGAAATTGGATAATGAAAGGAATTAAGAAAAGAAATGAACGAAGTTACGAAAGACATTACCTCGTTAGTAGATAAAGCTTATTATCCTTATGAGAGTGCTTGGTGGGCTGGAGCTTCACAAAGCCCAGACCTTGTTGCAGAAGATGAAGGAACATTCTTTGACTGGGTGCTTTTGCATGAAGAGGCTTTGGATAAGTTTATTACATCTACCGAAGGTGCGGCAAAAGTTATTGATTTTCTCACGAATGATGAAGTGTTTCAAACTATCGTTGATAACGCTATTGAAATGACTGAAGAAGAAGTCAAAGAACAAATAGAAAATGTGGTAAAAGGGATTGAGGCTATTGAAAAAATGCCTCTTCCCCCCTACAAAGAATTTGAAGATGTTGACTTCAACTCTTTAAGCGAAGATGATATAGAGCTTGTTGACGGTGAGAAAAATCTTGCGTATCTCTATTTAAGTGATGAACAACTTCAGAACTTTGCTGAAAGAATAGTTGAAGATATGAAAGGCGGTTATTTTAATCGTGACGGCGAGGTTGCCCGAAGAGACGGCAGAAGGGATTTGTACGCTTGTTTTAACGGCGATGAAGAAAAAATGAATATGTATGCAGAAAAGTTTGACAGCCTGATTCATGATGCCGCTGCCGATAATCCTATTGATAATATACGTGAGAATTATGAGGTATTGGTTACAATTTCTCCTGTTTTGAGTGTTTGTCTTGATAATCCTTATGATTCTTTCGAGTTAAAAGTTTGCCTTTCCGAAAAAGAAAGAGAAGATTTAGAGGATTTTGTTGAAAGAAATCTTGATTTAGATAAAAACAATGAGTACAACGATTATGAAGAATTACCTTTTTAATAAAGCTTATACTGAACTTGACCTTGCTGAACAAATTGTGAAAATGGTGAAAACGCACAACTTTTCCGAATACGAAAAAGGTATGGGCGAAGTTGAAACACCAGAAGAATACGAAAGAAGAATTGTTATGAGAATCGAGGCGTTTCTGATTGATAAAAATACAGAAAAGCTTTCAAAAATTTCAGATTTTCTTTCTTCGTGCAATGACAAACAATCTGAACAGCTTGCAAAAGAGTTAAAAAAATATTTTAAGGAGAGTGAAAAAATGCCTAATAGCAGAGAAAGACAGCTCGCTGAACGTACAGTAGATTTTATAAAAGATTATAATTTCTATGAGTTTCAAGATTTGGCAGACACATCATTAGAAACACTTGACGAACAGAAAGCTGCCTTAATTGAGAACGAAATTCTTCCGCAGCTAACTAACACAGATTTATCGCAAACTTTTTATTTAATTACAGAGGTTTCCACATACATTGAAGACCCAGTCGGCGATAAAGATGACGTTTCAATTATTAATAAACGCAATGCAGATGCAAAACAGCTGATTGCAGATTTAAGAGATTATGCGGCAGATGTTATTACCGAACAAGTTTTAAAAGCAAAGCCTGAAATTGGTGATAAAGAGACTGTAAAAGATACTCTTAATAAAAATCATGCGGAACTTGTTAAAGAACTTTCCAAAATTGATGTCAGCGGACGTTCCGAAAGAAATTCTGCGGTTGATGCGATTGAACGCAAGAAGATTATGGGTAATGTTTGCGAATATCAGCATAACGCTGAAGAAGTACGCAATAATCAGCATTTCAACTTAGAAACAAATGTTTATAATGTGGTTTCCACTTTAACGTACAGAAATTTTGATGAAGACCCGAACGTGCGAGAAGATGCAGTTGTTCCCTATGAAAAAAGTGATGTTTTTTCAATAGACAATCATTTTTCCAAAGAAACAAATGTTTATGCCGCTTACATAAGTAAAGAGGACGAATCTATTGCTGCACTTTTAATCGAATATGGTGATAAAAAGGAAGATTTAAAAATTTCTTTGGCTTTTGACTTTATCGCTTCGGAGTACCTTGATGATAAAGAGGTTGATTGCATTATTGATGCTTACCTTGATAGAGTTAAAGAATTAGACACGCCTTATGGTAAAGATTTAGCAGACAAGATAATTGATATGACAATAACTTTGCCCGAAAATTATGGGGCGGCGGTAAAGAATAAAGACGAAAGAGAAATTTAATCTTGATACAAATAAGTTTGTTTTATCTCTGAACACTTTTCAGGCACTTTTAAAAAAGTGTTTGGAGGAATACAGCTTGTTTTATATAAACTAAATTATTATAAGAGAGATTATATTATAGTCTTTCTTAAAAGAAGGAGGAATTTGTGTGTCACAACAAGCTCGTAATTTGGCGTATCGTCTTGAAGCCTTTTATAACGGTTATTCAAACGTGCGTTACGAAATAGTTGATAGATACCAAGAGTTGCTTGATAATCCTAACAATGATGCAACATTTAGTTTTATCAGTCAACTTAATGAACAAGCAAATAAAAATAGTCTTATGCGTGACAATAACGAATTGTCTTCGCTTGCTAACGACCTTTATCAGTTTACAATCGAAAAAACGCTTAATCAGCTTTCTGATGTATCGAGGCAGATTAATACCAGTGGACGTTCTGATGTTATTTTTGAGACTACTCCAGAGATAATCAGAAGACATATTGAAAATCCTGAAAGAAGACAGGCTTACGCTCAAATTCTCCAGCCTTATTTTAGAGACGAAAACGATATGGAAAACCCCCTTGTAGGCAATGCTATTAGTAATCTTGCAGCTTATGGTTTTGATTATTCACTTTCGGAAACTCTTAATAAGTCTTTTGCAGAAAAAGACAATTTGCAAGCAATCTGCGATAAAGCAATAGCAGCTTTTGGTGGAGCAAGTTCTAAGACCAGTCAGGGTATTGATATTGAACAATATCATGCAGAGGTTACAAAAGATGAAAAACAGGGCTTTTTCAAAGCTGCTATTTCCCAGCGTATTAACGGCGTAAAAGAAAAGTTTGCTACGGTTAAATGTGATGTTGAGAATAAGTTTGCAAATATCGACATTACGAAGTTGCCGAGTAAGCTGAACGCTTTGGGAATGGATAGTGTGGATAAGCTTAAAGAAACTGCATCCAGTCTTACAAGCAGTCTCAAAGAGCGTTTCCATATTGAGAAGACAGATGTAACATATCCACAAGGATATGATAAGAACGGCATTAACTTCTCTGATATTCCCAATCAGTCGATTTATCATAATGAGGTTAAGGGTACTTATTATTTAGACCCTGCACAGCTTGGAAGTGATAGACTGGAAGACCTTATTAACCGTGCGAGAAAGAACAGAGACGACCCTTCTTCGGAGTGCAAGCTGCCTTTTGGTGCTTCTTCAAAGACTTTGGCTCGAATTGTTAATGCTGATGTACAGCCTGACGGTAATCATAATTATGATTTGAGTATCAGTATAGGACGAGGCAATAATTTTGCTAATCAAAAGAGAGGTAATAACGAAAAGGGTACTTTACATATCAGTCTTTTCAACAAGGAAACAGGCAGTTATATTGAGTCGGACATTCCTTTGAGTAAGGAAGAAAGCAAGGCTATTATGCACAGAATGGAGTGCAAGGACAGAGGCATTTCTCCTGACATTGATATGAGTAAAGTACAATCGGTTGCCGAGATGTTAAGACAAAATAATTGTGCTTTGGTTGAGACAGGACAGCCGAATAAGTTTTCTCTTTATGATTTGTCGAATAACAATAAGCCCCTCGTAGAAGATATTTCAACCAATGATTATCGTTCTATGATGTATGCTATTCAAAGCAGTGTTAGCTTTAACGAGAGAATGAAAAATCTCGCTAACGATTATCAAAGTATGCAATCAGGACAAGGCGGCTATAATAAGCCAATGCATCAAAATGTTTACAAGTGGAGTGAAATCGGGAATTATGATGGAGAACAATATGTTCAATTCCGTGAGGCTCATTCCGATTTGTTTAATCAAATTGATATTATGGCGAATATGCACAATGAAATTGATGAACTCAAAAAAGCCGCTCCTCTTGAAACTGTTAAGGAAGAAGTAAGGAATTTGACAGTGAAAGACAAAGTCGTAAAAAATGTTACTGACTTTTTGGAGAGAAACAATCTCTCTATCGGCGAACAGAACGGTGCAACTTACATTATGAATAATGATACACATTCGTTCAGAGGCGTTCGTGATGTGAGTGATATGTTTTATCAGATGCAGCAGCCTGAAAGCTTTCACGGCTTTTCAGTAACTCCTAACAAACAGGAGCAAAGCATTGTGGATAATGCTACTCGCATTGATTCAATGATTTCTTTGAGTGATATTGTAGCAGAAATGAACAGACGTGAAGAGCCAAAAATTGCTTTGGCAGAAAATGTAGCGAATTTCTTTAAAGAATATGACTCTACATATACAGGTTCAGCTGATGTTATTCTTGCTGATTTGAAGGCTAATCAGGTAGAGGATATTCTTGAAATTGCAAAAAGTATTGAAAAAAAGATGGATAACTTGGATTATGCTTCACAGCCACGAGCAGCAAAACTTGTAGAAGGACTTGAAAACCTTGCAATGGAAAAGTTTGAAATGCAAAGTGAGAAGCCAGAGATGTATCCTGCTTGGGCTGAAAATAAAGCAGTTATCGACAACTACAAGTTTGAAAAGGAAAATCCTGAACAGGCAAAGAACTTTAACGAAATGCAGTAATCAAAAATAATTTTCCTCTTTTCTTTCTTAGGTGTGCTTTTAGCACACTTAAGGGAGAAAAATACAAACCAAAAGATGCTCTTATAGGTAAACTTAATCAGATTAATAATCCCGATACTAAGGGTAATGTTAATTTGGTAATTAAAAATCTTTATCAACTGAAAGATTACGAACACGGAATATCGAAGTCGCAGGAAAAAGATTTCGCAAAAGAATAATAAATTATTATCTTCTCTCCCCTTTTGAATGTATTTTTTATAAATCACATTCAGGGAGAAGAAAGGAGAAAATATATTATGATGAAATATTATAATGTCGGAAACGGTTATCGCATTGACGAAAACCAGACAAAGAATATTGCCGACCTTATAGAAAAAAGTGGTTTTACGATTGTAAATGACGGAAGAAATGTTAATAACACCAGAGATGTAGCTTCTGTACGAAGTATTGATTTTGATAACAATGGAGCAAGGATTGGTGATTTTTGTCAAAGTGTTCGTAGTGTAATGAACACTGTAACACAATCACAAGGTTTTCTGTCAAATCCAGAGGCTCGTGAGCTTTATAAAAAAGAAATGGTATTTTTTAAAGATACAGATTTCCCTATCGAGGCTTTGATTGAGGAATTTGATACTCGTAACAAGGAAATAGACCGTCATCAACCAAGAGTTGGTTTATCAGAAAGTACAGTAGCCGAATTTTTGGAACAGCATCAAATTTCTCTTTATTCAAATGGTACAACTTATACAGCAAGCAGTTCTTTGAATGAAATTTATGAAAAGAATCTTAATAGTGTAGCTCATGTAATAAGCTATGTAGCTGATTCTCCTAATTTCAGACTTACAAAAACTCCTGAAGACGAAGCGTTTCTGAATGAGTTCATGAGACACAAAATTAATTTTGGCATTGATGATGTTGCTAAAGAGCTGCATAATCGTGAACTTGCACACAGTAATCTCCAAAATGTTCAGGAGAATATACATACACAGGCACAACAGCTTGAAAACGGAGAAATTATAGCGTATTCAGCACTTATGAGCAATGATGATGCTAAAAGAAATGAATATTTGGAATTTTCCGCAAAGTTCGAGAACAACATAGAAGAAAAAATTGCAACTGAATATGTTAATCTTATGAAAGCTTATAATCCCGATTTAACTGTTGAAGGTGTAACGCAGCTCCTTGAAAATGGCAGCGAAAAGGATATTCTTGATATGTGGCAGGAAACTCATATTGTTATGACAGAGGCTTTTAATCAGAGGGCAGATATTGTTGGAACAGAGTTACAGTTCATGATGCCACATTTTGAGGATAAGTTCAAAAACATAGGCAATAATACGCCAAGATTGGAACTTTCAAAAGAAGTCGCTGCTTTTTTGAAGGAAAATACAGATGTTTTACCGTATGACGAATCTTCTCAAAAAGCAGCTGTCTTTACCGATTTGTGGAAAACTGAAGTTGACGGCTGCATTAATCTGATTGAACAGCTTAATGATATTGCTTATAATAATCCCGATGCCAGAGACGAGGCAGCAGTTCTTGTTACAAAATTGGAAGACTTTGCGATGGATAAAGTTTCTTCACAGCTTGAAGTACTTAACACTGGTGATAATCCTAATCTTGTTACAAGCGAAGACCTTACTTTGAGTAATAAAGCTGCTCTTGTTAATAAGCTTTCAAATGTTGACGACTCAAAAATTCAGAGCGGTGCTGATAGAGTGATTAATAATATTGTACAGCTTGAAAATTACGAAAATACGTTTGAACAGTCTTATAGCAAAGAGATTAACGCAAAAGCTTAATACTGTGTTTATAGCCTTTCCTTAATTCTTTAGGGAAAGGCTTGTAACAAAAGGAATAAGGTGTTGCAAATGCCACAAGAGAAAAGTTTTTCAGATAATATAAAAGAAGTTCTGAATAAATCTTTGAAAGATATAAATTCAGTTTCTTTATACGAAAAAAGCGGTGATATTTCTGTTTATAATTTTATCACAGGAAATGATACAGTTGTAACGCAGCTTAGTACGGAGATAACAGATAGTAAACACTTAAAACAAAATGCTCCGCTTGCATTGTTGGGAATAAATACAAACGAAAGTATTTTAGTGCTGAATAATTTTAATTTTCGTGAATTTGATTCTTCTATATCTGGAGAAGAAAGACAAAAAAAGAAACAAGACGAACTTATTAAAGTTTGTACAAATTTTCTTAGTGATAAAGGTTGTAAACATATTACTGTTTATGACACAAAAAATGCGATTGACGAAGGACGTTATATTGATAATGTTGCATCAAGCGTGTTGTCAAGCAAGTTTATGAATGTCATTGAAGTATGTGCATTTGATAATCATAACATTTTTCAAGTCGGCAATACTGAATATAATATTGCAAAACAAAGTTATGCCACTGTAAGAAATGATATTGAGAAAAGACTTGATTCGATTGATATTACAGATACGCTTGATATTGCAAGAGCGACTGAAAATATAACAAATCAAAATGAAAGTTTTAGATTTTATGCTGATTCGTTTATCAGTGAAATAGAAAACTTTGCAATGAATAAAATTGAAAGTCAGCTTAGTCTTATAAAGATTCCTAATGTGTCAGAAAAAGAATTGTCTTTAGAAAAAGGAAAAAACAGTCTTATTAATTTATTAGCTGAAAACAAAGGGAACATCGAAGGGAATTATCGTTCTGTTGTAAAAGATGTTGCCGAAGATATAGCTAAGACTATTATAAGCAATCTTCAAGAACTTAAAGCGTATGAGGCAGAAATGGAAATTTCCCCCTCTAAAGGAATTGAAAAAGACTAAGTTTATTATATACATAAAGGAGATTTTTTTATGGATAGTAAGTCAGAGGTGTCTTCTACACCTACTATTGATTTTTCAGAAGTTGGAATTGTTGCCAAAGGTTCGGATTCCTATTTCTGTACGTTGTATTCAACAGAATTTTCTCATGTTGTTGAAAGAGCAATGGATTGGGCTGAAAAAACAGGCTATGGCAAGAAAAGTTTTGAAGATGTTAGTGTTCGTGATATTGTTAGGAGTTCCGATTCTACAATTCTTCTTGATTCCGATAATCCCAGCGGTATTCCCAGTCTAACTCTTGTATCAGAGAAGTATGGTATTAAAGGGGCTGTTCCACTGCATGACGATGAAAGAAGTCAGCTCACTGCCGCTGTTGAAAAGTACCATAACATTGTAAAGGACAGACCAATAGTTTCAGTTTCAGGCGTTACGGACGAAATGACAATCTTTTTCGATAAGTCGTTGAATGTTACTCTTGATTTTGACGATGAAAATATGAAAGAGATTTTTGACCGCTGCTATCCAATTGTTGAGGATAGTTCCTATGAAGTCGAAAAGGACAATCCAATGCTCGGTGTTGCCGCTGTTACGGACGGAGATAATGTCAGAGTAGTTTTGGTAACTAAAAATATAGATTATCCTTCGTATTGTGATGTAAAGGACATTCCTCTTACTCATGATGAAGTTCAGAGTATTAAAGGTGGTATTGAAAAAGCTCTCGGCAAGTCTCTTGAAGACTATATTAGAGACGAAACAATTCCCAGCACTAATATTTTTATTACAAATCTCACCGATGATGTAAAAATCATTGCCGAATCGCTTGATGCCGCTGGTTTTTCTGTTAAATCTAACGGAGACGGTACATATAATGTTTATGATAATCAGGACAAAGAAGTTTATGCCGAAGGTTTGGTTACTGCAAGCGAAGTGCTTGATTCGGTTAGTCATTTTGTTTCTGAAAATGTTTGCTATCATCTCGCAAAGGAATTAGCAGATGAAGGTTTTATGCGTACCGCCCCCCATAACGGAAATGAATGGAGACACTTTGTACAACACGCAGATGAACGACCTCTTGACAGAGAATTTGTTAAAAATCACGCTGATGTTATTACAACAGCAGTTCTTCTTGACAATAAGGAAAGAGTAGACAGAACTGTTTCTCTTAGCGAACTTGCAGAGATTATGAAAGATATGTCGGACAAAGGCTCTCCGAACACGCCAGAGTAAGCTGTAACAGCCGTTTACAATGTTTTTAATAAACTTATACCCCAAATAAAAAAACACGCTCTGAAAGCCTTTCAGGGCGTGTAAAAACTATAAAGGAA
>Ga0352976_1013480_pt1 | contig 28453 bp, 26 predicted proteins | sample Cowrumrumenfluid_FD_205949 | JGI IMG/M metagenome (GOLD analysis project Ga0352976, IMG submission 205949) | Metatranscriptome of Cow rumen microbial communities from the University of Illinois at Urbana-Champaign, USA - Cow X-1 rumen fluid... | ecosystem: Host-associated > Mammals > Digestive...
ATGATCGTTTAAGTTTAGATTAAGATTTGAAGCAGTAATATGAAAGAGAACTAAACACTTAGATAAAAATGCATATAATATATTTTTTCGGTGATGTTGTTTGTTAGATATTAACATTTGAATCTAACAGATGAATTTTTCAAGACGAAGATGTATTTTGAAAATATTATTTATTGTGTAAATTATTATTTACAATTAAGTCTATAATAAGTTTTTAATCAAATATCGCCGATCAGGAGATATTGCGGTTGTTATTCTGCCGTCCAGAAAAGCTGAAAGAAAACTCTGTTAGATTGCTTGATTTTTATTTGAGCTGTGTAGAGACTGATGGGATTGGTACACAAATAATACAGGCTGTATTCGGGTTTTTTATGTCCGAGATTGACTGAATTTTTTTGGAATATGGTAAAAACTTTAGTAGTTGCTTTACAGTGATTTAATATTTTTTAGTTTGGTGGCGAAATATCTTGATATTAGCCACATTTTGTTGTGGATTATTATTAGTCAAAAAAATTCGCTTACGAATATATAGGTGAGTATTAAAATATGAAGAAAACGATTTATAATATTCTATATCTAATAGCAACTGTTCTTATGAAACTATTATCACTTCTTACATATAAAAAAAATTATAAAATAAATGATGACGAGCCTATTTCTGGGCAGTATACAGTTCACCCTATATATACAGACACTGCTTTTTTAGATAAGCCGGTGTGTAATGAAAAGTTTAACTTATCTATTGTGATTCCTGTATATAATGCTGAAAAGGTAATAAATAAGTGTTTGGATTCATTGATTTCTCAAAAAACTGATTATGAGTATCAGATAATACTTGTTAATGATGGTTCAACCGATAATTCTTTAAACATAATTAAAGATTATGAATCTAAGTATAAGAATGTATTTGTTATTGATCAGTCTAACGGTGGTGCCAGTATCGCTAGAAATAGAGGTATAAGATCTGCATCAGGAGATTATATCGGATTTGTTGACAGCGATGATTGGGTCACAGAAGATTATATAGAAAAACTGCTTAATAGGGCTTATAAAACAAATGCTGATATTGTTAAGTGTAATCATATTAATTATTCATTGACAGAAGATAAAGCCTTAGCTGTAATTAGACATGACGATTTTTCTGTTGTTGGAAAACTTGATCTCAATATTATGTCGATAAAAGGTTATGTTTGGGGTGGAGTTATAAAAAAGTCAATTTTTGATAAGGTTAGATTTCCTGAGAAGTATTGGTATGAAGATGCAATAATGAGAACTCTTATTATGCGTATATCGAATCATTATGAACATATCGACGAAGAACTGTATTATTATGTACTTCACCAAAAAAATTCATCAAAAAATTTATGGAAAGAGAATGGACTCAAATGTTTAGATTTCTTTTATTTAATGAAATATATAATGGTAGAAACTGATCGTTTGGCGTTAGATAAAGATTATGTTTATAGAAATATCATCTTGTATGAGTTTGGAGCACTGATGTGGCAGAGAACTAAGCATTTGGATAAGAAAATGCGTAAAAAATATTTTTTAGGTGTTGTCGTTTGTTAGAATCAGAACATCTAAATTTGACTGATGAATTTTTTAGGACTAATAAGTATTTTGCAAAGTCTTTTATAAATAAAGATTTTTATTTATGGCAGATATCAGCAATTCAGTCTATTCTCAGAGTTAATACTGATTTTGTATAGATACTAACATTTGATTTAGCACATTATTACGGAAAGGTATTGTTTTATTTTTATGAAAATCTTGGTTACAGGTGGAGCTGGATATATCGGCTCACATACAGTTGTAGAGTTACAAAATGCAGAATATGAAGTAGTAGTTGTAGACAATCTGTCTAACTCCAGTGAAATATCATTGCGTAGAGTATCCAAAATAACTGGAAAAGAAGTGCCTTTCTACAAGGTTGATATACGAGATAGAGATAGTTTAAATAAAGTAATGGAAGAACACAGGTTTGATTGCTGCATACATTTTGCTGGCTTAAAGGCAGTAGGCGAATCAGTTGAAAAACCTTTTGAATACTATGATAATAATATAAAAGGAACATTAGTTTTATTAGATGTTCTTCGTAATCATAATTGTAAGAATATTATTTTTTCTTCATCTGCTACTGTATATGGAAATCCTAAAGTGGTTCCTATAACTGAAGATTGTCCCAAAGGACAGTGTACCAATCCTTATGGACACACTAAGAGTATGATCGAGCAAATGTTAATGGATATGCAAAAAGCTGATCAAGAATGGAATATTGTAATTTTACGTTATTTCAATCCTATAGGTGCTCATCTGTCTGGATTGATTGGAGAGAATCCGAATGGAATCCCGAATAATTTAATGCCATATATCACGCAAGTAGCTATTGGAAAACGTGAAGAGCTAAGTGTTTTTGGCAATGATTATGATACGAAAGACGGCACAGGTGTTCGTGATTATATTCATGTTGTAGATTTGGCACTTGGACACGTTAAAGCGTTAGATGCTATAGAAAAGAAATGTGGTTTAGAGATTTACAATTTAGGTACAGGCAAAGGATATTCTGTGCTTGATGTTGTTAATAACTTTGAACAAGCTAATAATTTGATAATCCCATATTCGATAAAGTCACGCAGAGCAGGAGATATTGCTGTCTGTTATTCAGACCCTAGTAAAGCGGAAAGAGAACTTAATTGGAAAGCTCAATATGGTATTTATGAGATGTGCAGAGATTCATGGAATTGGCAGAAAAATAATCCGAATGGGTTTGAAGAATAAAAAAAGGTAATTTGTTTAGTTCGACAGTGTTTGTAAAATCAATTATTTCACTATAATATGAGAGGTTACATAATGCAAAAAAAGAAAATTTTATTTGTAGTAGAAGCCTTTGGAGGTGGAATTTTTACATATGTTGCAGATTTGGTTAATGAGCTTTCAGAATATTATGATTTTACAATAGCATATGCTTTAAGATCTCAAACACCTGAAGATTTTAAATCTTATTATAAAGACAATGTAAATTTTGTTGAAGTGAAACATTTTCAACGTGCTATTCAGCCGATATATGATCTTAAAGCTCTTTTTGAAATTAAAAATATTGCAAAAGAAGTTGATCCTGATATAATACATCTACACTCCTCCAAAGCAGGAGTGCTTGGAAGGGTTGCTTTTGGATTTAAAAGTAAACCATTGTTTTATACTCCTCACGGTTATAGCTTTTTGATGCAAGAAATGTCTGTTGTTAAACGTAAATTATATTTTCTTATTGAAAAAGTGATGACGTTTAATAAATGTATTACGATTTCTTGCAGTGAAGGTGAGCACAATGAGACGTTAAGACTTACTAAGAGAGCAAAATATGTTAATAACGGTATTGACATAGAAAAGCTTGACAAGCAGCTTAATGTTGTTAGTTCTAAGTCAAATAATAAATCTTTTATTGTGTTTACAATTGGTCGTATTTGTTATCAGAAAAATCCTACGCTATTTAATGAAATAGCGTTAAAAATGTCAGATGTTGATTTTTTGTGGATTGGTGATGGAGAAAGAAGAGAAGAGCTATTTTCTGATAATATAAAAATAACCGGTTGGGTAGATAGAAAACAGGCTTTACAGAATGCACAAAACGCAGATGTTTTTGTTTTGCCGTCGCGTTGGGAAGGATTGCCGATATCGCTGTTAGAGGCTATGTATATGAAAAAACCTTGCGTGGTTAGTGACATAATAGGTAATCATGATGTTATAGATAGTGGCAGAAATGGTGTAGTATGCAATACGGCTGATGAGTTTGTTGCAGCGATAAATAAGCTAAAATACGATAATGAATTTAGTGAAAAGTGTTGTGAGCAAGCTTATTCTGATGTTATTAATGAATATAATACTAAAACTATGGCACAAAGATATATGGCTATATACGAAAATGGATTTAAATGAGGTTGTTGTATGAAGAAAATTGCACTGGTGACATGTTACTTTCATCTTAATTATGGTAGTATGTTACAGGCATATGCTACACAGAAATATTTTGATGACCGTTCTATTCCGTGTGAGAATATAAGGATTGACGGATTAAAAAAATCAATAGAGTCTTCTAAGAAGAGATTTTATTTAAAACAAATTATGAATCCGCAAGTATTAACTGGTACTATTCTTAGAATTGGTCGCAAGAAGATTGTAAAAAAACTTCATAAACAAACGTTAGGTAACGATTTGAAAATCAGAGAAAACAAATTCAATGATTTTGTAAATCAGAATTTTAGGTTATCCAAAGAATATCAGTCTATAAGTGAACTGAGTGGTGCATGCTCGGATTATTCAACTGTTTTAGTCGGAAGTGATCAACTATGGCTGCCTTCTAATATAGATGCAGATTATTATACGTTAAACTGGGTACCGGAAGATATAAATAAGGTATCTTATGCAACAAGTTTTGGTACTTCGTATTTACCGGATAATTTGAAATCCAAGACCAAAAGCTTTTTAACCAGGATTCAACACATTTCTGTGCGAGAAGAAACTGGTGTGAAGATAATTCGTGAATGTGCCGGTATAGAAGCAGAATTGGTTTGTGATCCGACATTGCTATTTAATGCAGAACAATGGATGTGTATTCAAAAAAAAGAACCAATTATCGATGGTGATTATATTCTCTGTTATTTTCTTGGAAACAACAAAAAAGATAGAGAGTTTGCGAAAAGATTACGAGAGAGAACAGGATACAAGATAGTGGCACTATTGCATTTAGATGAATATATAAAATCTGATATTGGATATGCAGATGAAACTCCGTTTGATATTGGTCCCGGAGAGTTGATCAATTTGATAAGGAATGCAGAGTATATTGTAACTGATTCATTTCACGGTAGTGTCTTTTCGATATTAAATAAAAAAATATTTTTTACATCAAGGAGAATTAAAAAGAAAGGTTTGTTAGATACTAACAATCGTTTAGATTCCCTTTTTGATACATTGGGTATTACAGGCAGATTAATTACCGGTGATGAAGACATAGATGAATGTTTATCACGTAAGTTACATTATGATGATATACATAAGAATTTAGAGGCTTTACGAGAAAGCAGTGTTGCTTTTTTAGATAATGCGATTAAGGGTGGAATTTAAGTTGGCGAATGAGAAAAAAAGAGATTTATCGATTATGCTTGTTCGTATTGTTGCAATGTCATTTATTTTTATTGATCATTTAGTTCTTTATATTGATGTTCCTTTGAAAAATGTAATTCTACAGATTACAAATTCAGGTGTTATAATTTTTTTATTTATTTCAGGTTTTTTATATGGAGGAAAAAATATTAAAAACATCAAAGAATGGATGATTGGAAGAATAAAACATTTGCTTATACCATACTGGATATTTCTTTTTGTTTATTTTCTCATACAACTCATTCGAGGTATTTTCAATATTAAGATTATTTTAATTTATTTTTTTGTGTTACAAGGTTTTTTAGGTTCATATGATGAACTTCGTCCGTTATGGTTTATGACATTATTATTTTTGTGTTATATGTTAGTACCTTGTTTACAGAAATTGAAAGATTTCAAATTAAGTGAGAAGGCTTTTATTCTTTATATAATTTCTGTATTATCTTTGCAGATAGTTTTGGCTTTTAAATGTGATATTACACTTGATTTTGGACACCCATTAAGTTGGTATATTGTTGCATTTTTTGTTTTCTCCGTAGGTTATATAAGTAATAATTGGGTAATAAAAAACGGTTTATTAAGTAAAACTCTTGTTACTATAACTTTTTTGATGATTATAAGCTGTGTAATTAGGATATTTGGTCAAAAATATTTAGATAATACTGTTTTTTATGACCGTGTAATTTCAATCTGGACTAATGTTGTATTAGATATTTGGATTTTTATTATGATTAGAGCTATATCAATTTCTTTTGAAAATAGAATTAATAGAGATTTAGTACAAAAAATAGATAAAATTAGTTACTGCTTTTATTTAGTTCATTTTGTGGTGTTATCTCGACTTGAATTTTTGGTAAATAAATATACGTTGTTATTTGTTCTTTTAACTTTAATAATTGCTTATGTATCGGCATCAATTTTACAGGTAGTTTCCTCTTTTGTTGTCAAAAGAATTAGTTAAATATTTTTAATGTGTAGGGTATGTGATAAATGTGTTGAAGCTGGGAAAAAAAGTTTTATTTTTTGTTGACAGAATGCGTGTAGGTGGAATACAGATTTTACTTGTTGATTTATTTAAGCATTTTGATAGAAATTGTATTCAGCCTGAACTTCTTATCCTTGATGATGGAGAGCATTACGATTTAGAAGATAAAGTAAAAGAAATGGGAATTCCTGTTTATAAATTAAATGGAATATGGCTTCGTAAAGCAAAAGACTATATTACTTATTTTAAAGCAGTTAATTGCTTTTTTCAAGAACATCATGATTATCAAGCAGTTCATATTAATGCAGGTCCTAAAAACTTTTATATATTAAAGTGTGCGAAAAAATATCATATACCTGTTAGAATAGCACATTCCCATAATACAGGGTATCAAACCTCATCAAAGTCACAGCAGCTTTTGGGTAATATTTTAAAAGCCCCTTTAAAGCACTCTGCGAATGTATATTTAGCTTGTTCTGATTATGCCGGTAAATGGATGTTTGGTGAAAAATTATTAAATGCAGGAAAAGTTACCATTCTTCCCAATGGTATTGATTTAGACTGCTTTAAATATAATGAAACAGTTAGAAATAGAATAAGAAGTGAGCTTTATATTGAGAATAAGATCGTGATTGGTAATGTGGGTAGATTTACACCTCAGAAAAATCATGAATTTTTAATAGATATTTTTAAGGAACTTCATTCAATAGACTCCAATACAGTGTTAATTATTGCAGGTATAGGTGAATTGATGGAACACATAAAAGAAAAAGTTAGTGATTTCGGTTTGCAGGAATGTGTAAAATTATTAGGATTTCGTGATGATGTAACGGCATTAACTCAAGCAATGGATGTTTTTGTGATGCCTTCTTTGTATGAAGGTTTTCCGGTTACTGCAGTTGAAGCTCAAGCAGCCGGTTTACCTTGTGTTTTTTCAGATACGATAACAAGAGAAGTTAAGATTTTAGAAGAAACCAAATATATTTCGTTAGAAGATGATGTTCAGAAATGGTCTAATGAAATTTTAGATATTGTAAACACGGTAGATAGAGAAAAATGTAATATGCTATTACATGAAAAGAATTATGATATTTCTGATATGATCAGTAAATTGATGAATATTTATCAATTGGTGTAATATTAGGGGTTTATGTATGTTAAATATATCTTTGCTAAAAAAGAAAGTGAGAATGGAAAACTTTTTTTTAGTTTATTTATTAATAATAATTATTGGCAAAATTGTCAGATGGACAATAATGAAACAAACACTTGTTTACTGGAGTACAGGAAATAATTATCCTCAATATATTATGAATAATCCAATTAATTTCCAGTTTTTTGGATTTGAAGAAATTTCTGAAGGTGATATTGGATTAGGTTCTAATGTTTATTCTGTATTTAGGATATTTTGGTTTTTAACGTTATGCATTCCTGAATCTGCAAAAGATTTCGAATTTGCAATTACCATTGTATGGGGAATAATGTTGTATATTGTGATCAGACAATGTAATTATCTTTTAGATTTTTATCAGTTTATTTATATTGCGTTGTCTGTAATGGTAATTAGTGTTTATGATCTGTCTTTAGGAAAAGAACCTGTTCAAATGTTATATTTTTTTCTTTTATTTTTAGTTTTAATTAGCAATAGAATACCATATATTTATAGAACTAAAGTTGGGATAGGTGTTTTTTTATTAAGTACATGTACTTTCAGAACTTATTATATTTTAATTCTGTTTTTTGCTTTTATGTTTTATCTTTTAACTAAAGTAATTAAAAAGAATTTGACTGTAAATAATAGAAAAAATCAGTATTTCTATTATTTTTCATTGTTTGTTTCAATGTGTGTTGTATATGCAGGTGTAATGGCTGTATTGTTTGTAACTAAAGACAGTTTATTCAATAGAATGAGAGATGCTTTATTATCAGCAAGTGATGCCACAAGAAGTGCAAATACATATATAGAAAATATTATTGCATCCGAGGGAACAAATAATATTTTCTTAATTACGATTGAATATGCTTTGGCATGCATTAGATTTTTATTTCCTCTCGAATTAATTCCGCTGGGTCCAAAGTACTGGCCTTATATTGTTTATCAATTGCTTATGACTGTATTTATGATTATTGGAATTAATAATTATGATAAGCTAGGAAAGATTCAGAGATTTGCAGTTGTTATTTTTGTGGGTTATGTTTTTTGTTCTGCATGTTTTGAAGTAGATTTCGGAGCTTGGGTAAGACATAATTCAACAACTTTCCCATTAGTGTTAATTATTAGTGGTGCTGTTAATACTGACAATGAGGAGAATTTTACCAATGAAATTGAAATTAAGAGAACAAATAAATTTGGATTTATATAGAGTTTGTATAAAAAAGGATTTTACAAGTATTGTAAAAGCAAAATTTTATCATCCAAGTCTTAATTATCTCTCTGTGTATAGAAAAGCTAGATTTTATAAAGATAAAAAGGGCTTTTTTATAAGTTTTTGACTATATATAATTCAATGCTATTATATCGTAATTCTATAAAATACGGTTATCAAATTAATCGAAATTGTACGATAGGTTATGGATTGTATTTAGGGCATAGGGGTTCTGTTGTTATAAATGGTAAAGCTGTGTTAGGCAATAATATCAATATCGCTAATGGTGTAACGATAGGTGAAACTCCGAGAGGTAAATTAAAGGGTGTTCCAACTATTGGAAACAATGTATGGATTGGAGCAAATGCGGTTATTGTTGGCAGAGTTAATATTGGTGATGATGTTTTGATAGCACCTAATGCTTTTGTTAATTTTGATGTTCCAAGTCATTCTATTGTGATAGGTAATCCTGGGAAAGTTATTGCCAGAGAGAATGCTACAGAAGGGTATTTGCAAAATCCATATCCAATAAGTGAGGTTTAGTTATTATGATTAGAGTCCTTGTAACAGGTATGACTGAGAATTATGGCGGCGTAGAGAACTTTATCATGAATCAATATAGAGCCATGCGAAGTTATGGGGATATTGTGATAGATGTAATGGGTTATACAGATAATCCTGCTTTTAAGGATGATATTTTGCGTTATGGAGGAAATATTATTACGATTCCTTCTGTAAGAAATATTGTTGTTTCTCGAAAAAAAATTGATGATTATTTTAAAAAACACCATAAGGAGTATGTTGCATTGTGGTGTAATAAGTGTGATTTATTTAATATTGATTATATTAAATTTGCTCACAAATGGGATATTCCTCATGTTATTTTACATAGTCATAGTTCTTTTAATATGTATACTGGAGTAAAGAGAATATTGGTAACATATTTGCACAAGATAAACCAAAACAAGATTAGACATTATGCTACAGATTATTGGGCTTGTTCGGATTATGCTGCTGAATGGATGTTTCCAAAATCTTTGGTTTATGAAGATAAGGTAGCATATATTCCGAATGCTGTTGATGCAACTAAGTTTAGATATAATTTAGAGAAGAGAAATGAAGTAAGAAGAATCTTAGGTTTATCAAATGAAACAGTTTTTGGGTGTATTGGAACATTGAGTTATGTTAAGAATCCTATATTCACACTCAAAGTTTTTGACGAATTTCAAAAAAAGAAACCTAACTCAAAGTTACTTATGATAGGTGCCGGAGAACTTGAAAGTCAAGTTAAAGAATTTGCTGAAACATTAAGCTGTAAAGATAAGATTGAGTTTCTTGGTATTAGAAAAGATGTACCGGATTTAATGCAAGCTATGGACTGTGTTCTTTTGCCGTCACACTTTGAAGGTTTGCCGGTTGTAGCAGTTGAGGCTCAGGCAGCAGGATTACATATATTTGTTGCCTCAGATGGTGTGACGAAACAAACTAGGATTACAGATTTCTTGCATTTTCTGCCACTTGCAGATGGAGCAGAAAAATGGGTACAAACAATTCTTAGTACGAATTTAGAACATAAAGATACATATGATGAGATTGTGAAATCTGGTTTTGAATTAGATAGTGCTGCATTGGCATTGTTCAATAGATTTGAAAATATGAATAATAAGGAGTAAACGTGGTGAGTAAGAAAAAACTTTTATTTGTTATGGAATCTCTTAATATTGGTGGTGCAGAGAAGAGTTTATTAACAATTCTTTCTATGCTTGATAAAGATAAATACGATGTAGATTTAGTTTTATTTAGGCATACAGGGATTTTTTTTGATCTTATTCCTAATTATGTACGTTTGATTCCTGAAGATCAACTTTTTAAAATTTTTGATCAGAACCGCAAAATTTCACCGTTGAAATATCTTGCAAAGGGCTTGTTTAAGCAAGCATTTAGTTCTTTGTGTTATCTATTGGGTGCTTTATTTTCTAAAATGATGAATAAAAGTTTATATATTGGTTGGAAATATCAAAAGTATTTTTTTTCACCGCTAGAAAGTTCTTATGATGTTGCAATTGCATTTCTGGAACGTCGAACGATTTACTACGTTGCTGATTTTGTAAATGCTAAAAAGAAAATTGGTTTTATTCATAACGACTACTCTATTTATCCATTTGACTACAAGGAAGATAGACGATGTTTTAGAACTTATAATTATATTGCAACTGTAGCTGATCAATGTAGGAAATCTTTATGTGAAGTTTTTCCGGAATATTCAGAAAAGTTTATGGTAATTAAGAATATGGTTTCAAAAGATTTGATTTTCAAGATGGCTCAAGAACCCATTGATAACTTTGTTAAAGAAAAAGGTTGCTTATATTTATGTAGTGTTGGAAGATTAGTTGCTCAGAAAGGGTTTGATAGAGCAATTGAGGTTTGTAATGAATTAGTTAAAATTAAAGTTAGTTTTAAATGGTATATCGTTGGAGATGGTGAAGAGAAGGAGTCTTTAATAAAAAAAATAGATGAAAATCATTTAATTGAAAATTTGATATTGGTAGGTGCTGATAAGAATCCGTATCGTTGGATGAAGATGTGTGACGTTTATGTACAACCGTCGAGATTTGAAGGAGACAGTGTTACAATCTTAGAAGCAAGGGCGATGAATAAACTTATGGTTGTCTCTAATATACCGTCCTTTCAAGAACAATTAAAATCTTATCCCAATGTTTTACTTGCAGATGAAATTTCTGATTATGCTGCCAAAATTACTGATATAAGTCATAAAGAAGTTATATTATATGATGGAGAAAATAGAAAAGAGATAGAGAAGTTATATTCTATTATTGATAGATAATTAATTTTTGGAGAGATTTTATAATGAATAGAGTATCATTCAAGAAACTATTAAAGCAGAGTTTTCTTGAATTTCAAAGTCTTTTTATGAGTTTTAGATTCAACAAAAAAAGTAAAATAGCTTTAGAAGAAGCAAATAATCGTCTTAATTCAGTATATTCTTTTTCTGATAAAATAAATAACACTACGATTATTAATAAAAGAGCAACTTATATCACCAATGATATCGATAAATATACTTCACTGTCAATAATTACTTGTGCGTATAATACGGATGAAAAGTTATTAAGAAAATGTTTGAACTCATTGATTAATCAAAATACTAAATATCAGTATGAAATTATTCTTATTGATGATGGTTCACAAAATAATACCTTAGATGTTATAAAAGAATATGCGAGTAGTTGTGAAAAAATAAAAGTGTTGACACAACTTAATGGAGGTCCAGGAAAAGCAAGAAATAATGGGCTTATGCATAGCGAAGGTGAATACATTGCTTTCGTTGACTCTGATAATTTCATAGATTATGGTTTTGTAGAAAAGGTTTTAAATAAAGCGTATGAACAGAATTATGATATCGTTAAAGTTGGTTATAAAAAAATAAAGGAAGGTATAATATCTGAACATTTATATAAAGATGAATGTTATGTTAATGATTTCAGTTTTGCTTTAAAATATGACGGTTTTTTGTGGGGAGCTGTTTATAAACGAGAATTCTTCAAAAAAATACTATTACCGGAACAAATTGCATTTGAAGATATGATAGTCAGATTGACTTTGTATAGAAAAGCAAATACGTTTTGCTATATAAGTGAGTCTTTATATTATTATAATGATTATTCAACAAATACAACTAATGGTGTAAGTAAAACTAATTTTAATAGATTGGATCATCTTTGTTTATTAGAAGTCATTTTAAGAGATAATGAGAAAATAGGTATTCCGTTGGATGATATTGAAAAATCATTGATTTTATCCGAGTTGGGGTTTATGTTTTGGTATCGTATTGCACATTTGCCATTGAATGTAAAAGAATGTGCATTTATATACGCTTCGCATAATATTATAGATAAATATATTGCAGATATTGAACGTTCAAAATTTTCTCGTATAGAACGACAAATTTATGATTGCTATAAAAATAGAGATTTTAATAAATGGCTGATAATTGGGAGAATGCATTGATAAAAATTATTTTATTGATAGCATTACTTTTAAAATACTATTTGAGTATTTTTTATATTTTTTGAATATATGAGACATAATATTTTGACCGTCCACAACTTAAGGATTATTTGAAGTATTTTAAAGTTATCGGGTAATGCTTTGTTATTATCAAACTTATTGTGTTGCTTTGGAACGATGGAGAAACTTTGGTTTAAAACGGTACTTATGTGCGTTTTTGCTACAATGTACATCTTTCAAAAAAAGTCGTTTATACTGTTTTGAAATTTACCCTTAAAAGTGCCTAAGTCTTTTGTGGGGACTCTGTCCAAACTTTTTCAAACTCTTTTGATTACTGTGAGAGATATAGATTATTAGAAAAATATCTACAAATATCAAAGCATATTAAGTTTCTAAATTTTAGATACTATTCATACACTTTCCACAACGTAAGCTTTTTTGAGTACAGCGAACTATTGCAAATTCTAGACATAATGCGACAAAACGCATTCACGGATTTTTTGATATTTCCTTAAGTTGTGGATAGTGGTAATAATTTGCTGTATTGCTCATCTTAATTAATATATTTTAGGAGTATTTTAATGATATCAGTGATTATGGCTACATATAACAATGCTAATCTAATTTGTATTGCATTGGAATCAATTAATAAACAAAGTTTAGATGATGTTGAACTTATTGTATGTGATGATTGTTCAACAGATGGCACATGGGAATTACTCCAACAGGTAAAAGAAAAATTTAATATCAGTATTTTATTGAGAAATCCAATTAATAAAGGGTTAGCGTATTCACTTAATCGATGTATACAATATTCACATGGAGATTATATTGCCCGAATGGATGCAGATGATTGGTGTGAATGTAATCGTTTAGAGAAAGAATTGGTTTTTCTAAAGAATCACAAAGAATACGATTTAGTTGGTACTTTGTGTATGTTTGTTTATGATGACGATAAAAAGTATAAATTTAAAAAACCTGAGATTCCGGATAAGAGTATTCTTCCTTTAAAAAATCCTTTCATTCATCCAACAATTATGATACGTCGTTACGCTTTAGATAAACTGGGTGGGTATACTGTTTCTACGCACACAAGAAGATGTGAAGATTTGGATTTATGGTATCGATTCTTTGAATTGGGATTAAAGGGATATAATATACAAGAGTATCTATATTATAAAAAACAAAGTATAGACAATTATAAAAAAAGAACTGTTAAAGACTCTATAAATATATTTTTTACTCATATCAATGGTATTAAAAGACTTAATATGAAATGGTATAAATATTTATTAGCAATTAAACCCATTCTTTCATCAATTATTCCAAATAGAATTATGATTTTATACCATAGAACTATTTTTGGACAAATAAAAGGCTAATATTGGTTTGACTGATAAAAGTAAAATAAGAAAACTCATTTAGCATAATGCATAACAAAAATACATTTATCCAATATCAAAATAAAAAATTAAGAATTTAGGAGTTAATGGTCAGTCAGTTATTGTTAATGTTGCCATACGAAGAATGGGAAAAATGCTTTTGTCAGTTTAACCAATATTGAGATGATTTTTTATCACGAAATTTGTTTGTTCAAATAATTCATAAATATGCGTGTTAATTTTAAGGGGAAAGATATTCGTATTAGAATGTAAATAAAGGAGCGTTTTGATTGGAATCAAATGAAGTAATGGTATCTGTTTGTTGTTTGGCATATAATCATGAACCATATATAAGAAAATGTCTTGATGGTTTTGTGATGCAAAAAACAAGTTTTAAATATGAAGTTCTGATACATGATGATGCATCAACTGACCGAACTGCCGATATAATTAGAGAATATGAGAGGAAATATCCAGATGTTATAAAACCTATTTATCAATCTGAGAATCAGTACTCAAAAGGTATATCAATTTTAAAAAAATATCAATATCCTAGGGTTAATGGAAAATATATAGCTTTCTGTGAAGGCGATGATTATTGGACTGACGAGTTGAAATTGCAAAAACAAGTTGATTTTTTAGAGAATAATACTGATTATTCGATGTGTGTACATCAAGTTACTTCACATAACTGCAGAACAGGAAAAGAAGAGAATTATACTGATCAAGAAAAAGATAAAGAATACACTAAGATAGAAGAAATTGTTCGTGGTACTGGCTGTATATTTGCTACTAATTCAATTATGATATTAAAAACTATTCCGATTAGTATGCCGGAGTGTTTTACGGCAAAAGGTTTTGGTGATTTTCAATTGCTGGTTTACGGAATAATTGTCGGAAAATGTTATTATATAGCTGAAAGTATGTCGGTATATAATTGGAAAACACCCGGATCTTGGTCAACAAAGATTCAGGATAATAATCAGTTTTTAATTAATCATCTTAAAGAATTAATAGCAATGTTAGAGAGGGTTAATGAGTATTATGAATTTGAATACGATCATATTTTTAAAAAAATAATACTAAACGCTGAATATATAATATATATTCATTCGGGAAATATTCGTTTGATTCATGATCGGTTGTACCGTGATTTTTATTTAGAAGATTTAAATAATGGAAGAAATCCTACACTATCATGTCTTAGATATAAATTTCGAGAATTATATCATTGTTATTCGATTATAAAAGAAAGGTTAATTAATGAAAAAAAATAGAAGTGTATTTTCAAATCTAATTTGGCGTTTTGCTGAACGTTGCGGAGCACAAGGAGTTTCTTTTATAGTATCTATTGTTCTTGCAAGACTACTTGATCCGTCAGTTTATGGTATTATATCTTTGATAACAGTTTTCACTACTATACTTAATGTATTTATTGACAGTGGATTCGGAAATGCATTGATTCAAAAAAAAGATGCTGATGATCTAGATTTTTCAAGTGTTTTTTATTTCAATATCATAGTGTGTACGGTGCTTTATTTTCTTATGTTTGTTTCAGCTCCGTATATTGCAATATTTTATAAAATACCGGAATTGACTGCAGTGATTAGGGTTCTTAGTCTTACTTTGGTAATATCAGGTGTGAGAAATATACAGGGTGCATATGTTTCTAAGCATATGATGTTTAAAAGATTTTTTTTCTCTACATTGATTGGTACTATCGGCGCAGCAATTATTGGAATTATAATGGTGATAAAAGGCTATGGTGTATGGGCACTTGTTGTTCAAGGATTATTTAATTCATTGCTTGATACAATAGTTTTATGGATTACAGTAAAATGGAAACCTAAGAAAATGTTCTCATTTACTCGTTTGAAAAGCTTATTTTCTTTTGGTTGGAAATTGCTGTTATCAAGTTTGCTTGATACAGGGTATAATAATATAAGATCATTGATTATTGGAAAAATATATACACCGGCAGACTTAGCTTTCTACAATAAAGGAAAAACATTTCCGGAGCTTATTATTACCAACATTAACTCATCTATAGATAGTGTATTATTGCCTGCTATGTCACAGGAACAGGAGAAAATAATAAATGTTCGCAATATGACACGCAGAGCAATAAAAACAAGTACCTATATAATTATGCCTATGATGATGGGGCTTGCAGTGTGTGCCGAACCAATAATAAGAATTCTTTTAACAGATAAATGGTTACCAAGTGCCTTTTTTATGCGAATTTTCTGTTTTTCATATGCTTTTTGGCCATTACATACAGCAAATTTAAATGCGATCAAGGCTCTTGGTAGAAGTGATATCTTTCTAAAATTAGAAATAATAAAAAAGATAATTGGTATTACTGCAATTCTTTGTACAATGTGGATAAGCGTTGAGGCAATGGCATATAGTCTTTTGGTTACATCTATACTAGGTCAGATTATTAATTCATTTCCAAACAAGAAACTTCTGAAGTATAGTTATTTATCTCAATTGAAAGATATGCTGCCTCAAATAAGTTTATCAATACTTATGGGGTTAATAGTATATTGTGTTCAATTTTTAAATTTCAATAGTGTTATCACATTGATAATACAAGTTCCTTTGGGGGCGTTGATATATATTTTAGGATCAAAATTGTTTCATATAGATAGTTTTGAATATCTTTTAACATTATTGAAATCTTTTATTACTAAAAGAAAAAAGAAGGCTTGATTGTTATGAAAAAATTATTGCTTTTAGGTGGTTCACGTTATCTTTTACCAGTAATTGAAGCAGCAAAAAAATTAGATATTTATACCGTTACATGCGATTATTTGCCTGACAATATTGCACATAAATATTCTGATGAGTATTGTAATATAAGTATAATCGAGAAGGATTTGGTATTAAAAAAAGCAAAAGAATTAAATATTGATGGAATAATGTCTTTTGCTTGTGATCCGGGAGTAGTTACAGCTGCCTATGTTGCTGAAAAGCTTGGTTTACCTTCAGTTGGTTCATATGAATCGGTTTGTATACTACAAAATAAAGCTATGTTCAGACAATTTTTGACTGAAAATGGTTTTAATGTACCTACTGCTAAAGGATATTTATCGGTAGATGATGCACTTAAAGATGTATCTTTATTTAATTGGCCAGTAATTGTTAAACCTACTGATTCTGCAGGAAGTAAAGGTGTAACAAAAGTTGAGAATCCCATTAAATTAAAAGAAAGTATAGAATATGCTTTATCATTCTCACACAGTAATGAGTTTATTATTGAGGATTTTTTACAACAAGTAGGTTGTTCTTCAGATACCGATAGTTTTTCTGTTAATGGAAAATTAGAATTTGTTTCTTTCAATTCGCAGAGATTTGATAAAAATGCTTCTAATCCATATACTCCTTCTGCTTATAGTTGGCCTTCAACAATTGCAGATAATTATCAGAGAGAACTAACCAATGAGATTCAGCGATTAATAAATTTGTTGAAACTGAGAACATCTATTTATAATATAGAAACAAGAGTATGTACAGATGGAAAGGCTTATATTATGGAATGTTCTCCAAGAGGTGGAGGAAACAGATTGGCTGAAATGATTAGGTATGCTTCGGGAGTGGATTTGATAACAAACGCTGTTAGGGCTGCAATAGGTGAGCCTTGTGTTGATATTTCTCAAAAGAATTATGTTGGAGAATGGGCTGAGATTATCTTACATAGTAAAAAGTGTGGTAAGTATGATAGTTTGTGGATATCTGATGATATAATAGAAAATGTTATTGAGGAAGATATTTGGGTTAAACAAGGTGATTTTGTCAGCGATTTTTCTGCTGCGAATGAAGCTCTTGGTACTTTGGTGCTTAAATTTAATTCTAAAGAAATGCTTAATAAGGTTATGCATAATCAAGACAAGTATATTAAAGTAATTGTTAGATAGGTATGTGTTTTTATGAAAGAGTACGGCGGATATATTGAGCTTGATACATATAGGCTTCCAATGCTGCATGATGGAGCAGTTGCATTAAACTGTGGTAGGAATTGTCTTGCCTATATTATTGAAACTCGTAGAATTAGAAAGCTCTTGCTCCCTTATTTTATGTGTGACAGTGTGTTTAACCTTTGTAAAAAATATGATGTCGAAATTAGTTTCTATCACATTGATGAAAGATTCATGCCACAATATATTACACTTGATAATGATACATGGCTTTATGTAATGAACTATTATGGACAGCTCACAAGAACCTATCTTTCAGAGCTAAAATCAAATTATGAGCGTGTTATCATAGATAATGCCCAGGCATATTTTGATGAACCAATAAAAGGAACAGATACGTTGTACACTTGCCGAAAGTTTTTTGGTGTAGCAGATGGTGCGTTTCTTTATACTGATGCAGTGTCAGAGTTAGAATATCCGCAAGACGAATCATTTGAGCGTATGCGTTTTCTGCTTGGAAGATTTGAACGTACTGCATCAGAGTTTTACCGTGAGAATGTAGCCAACAATGCTTTTTTTGATAATGAACCAATTAAAAAAATGTCAAAGTTGACAGATAATCTTTTGCATGGTATTGATTATGACTTTGTAAAGAAAAGAAGAACTGAAAACTTTATTTATTTACATAAAGCCTTTGAGAAAATAAATAAACTTAATTTGGATATTGCCGAAGGTGCTTTTATGTATCCCTTATATGTTGATAATGGAGAAGAATTTAAAAAATTGCTTCAACAGAAAAAAATCTATATTCCAACATTGTGGCCGAATGTGGTAAGAAATATGTCTGAGGATAGTTTAGAGTATAAATTGGCAAATAATATTTTACCATTACCAATTGACCAAAGATGTGATTTAGAGGATATGGATTGTATAATTCAAGAGGTGTTCAAATGTATAAATTGAGAGAATTGGACAGAAAAGATTTACCTACTATAAATAAATGGCGTAATGATATTGAGTTAATTGATTTATTAGGGGCTCCATTTAGATTTATTAATCTTAATGTCGATGAAAAATGGTTCGAAAATTATATGTTAAACCGCCATAACACAGTCCGTTGTTCAGTTGTTAAAGGTAACAATGATGATATTTTAGGATTGATATCCCTTACATCTATTGACTATTTGAATCAGTCTGCTGAATTGCATATTATGATAGGTGACAAGGATAATCAAGGTAAGGGAATAGGTACATTTGCCGTAACAGCAATGATTGAACATGCTTTTTACAATATGAATCTTCATCGTATAGAATTGACTGTGCTTGAAGACAACACAAGGGCAAGACACCTTTATGAAAAAGTAGGATTTGTTTGTGAGGGAAAAAAGAGAAATTCAAAATATAAAAACGGTAATTTTGTTAATATGATGATATATTCAATTCTAAGAGAAGAGTATTTAAATTTGGAGAGATAAAAATGTCCAATAAAATTTTAGTGACTCGTTCCTCAATGCCTAATTTTGAGGAATATGCAGATGAAATAAAAGAACTTTGGGATACTCATTGGTTGACTAACATGGGTGTAAAGCATAAACAGTTTCAATTGGAACTTGAACAGAGGTTGGAAATGCCGCATGTTTCACTTTACACTAATGGTCACCTTGCACTTGAAAATGCTATAGCAGCAATGGATTTTCCAAAAGGCAGTGAGGTAATAACCACACCGTTTACCTTTGCTTCGACAACACATGCTATTGTTCGCAATGGATTAGTTCCCGTGTTTTGTGATATTAATTCTGATGATTTTACTATTGATACAACAAAAATAGAAGCATTAATTACTGAAAAAACGGTTGCTATTATTCCTGTTCATGTATATGGTAACATCTGTAATGTAGAAGAGATCAACAGGTTAGCCCAAAAGTATAATCTTAAAGTGATTTATGATGCAGCTCACGCTTTCGCTGTTACATATAAGGGAAAGAGCATAGCAAACTTTGGCGATGCATCAATGTTCAGTTTTCACGCTACAAAGGTTTATAATACTATTGAGGGTGGAGCGGTTTGCTTCAAAGATGATAGCTTAGTTGTCAAACTTAATGACTTAAAGAATTTTGGTATTCATAGTCCCGAATCGGTTGAGTATGTTGGCGGTAATGCTAAAATGAGTGAATTTCAAGCTGCTATGGGTATTTGCAATTTGCGTCATCTTGATGAGGAAATTGCAAAACGTAAAAGAGTAGTTGAACGATACAGAAGTCATTTTAATGATGTTGATGGTATTAAGCTTAGTCCTGTTCAGCCTGATGTTGTATCAAATTATGCTTATTTTCCTGTTTTATTTGATAAAGCTGTATTTGGAGCAGATCGTGATGAAGTATTTGCTAAATTAGCCGAAAATGGCATAGGAGCAAGAAAATATTTCTATCCGCTTACAAATACTTTTGAATGCTATAAAGGAATGTTTGATGCAAATGATACACCGATAGCGTTTGATATAAGTTTGAAAGTATTGACACTTCCGCTTTATGCCGATTTGGATGTTGAAGATGTTGATAGGATATGTGACTTGATTTTGAAGTGCAAAAGGTGAGGATACATGAATAATAAAATGGTAAATACTGGTAAAATGGGGGGGGACAAACCTTCTGTAAAGCAACGTGAATCTAACCTTGAATTGTTTAGAATAATTACTATGCTGTTAATTGTAGCTCATCATTTTGTTGTTAATTCGGGTTTACTTGAGCCAATATATGATAATCCGACTTCGAAAACATCTTTATTTTTGCTTTTGTTTGGAGCATGGGGAAAAACCGGAATAAATTGTTTTGTATTGATAACCGGTTATTTTATGTGCAAATCTCATATTACAGCTAAGAAATTTGCAAAACTTTTTTGTGAGTGGATGTTTTATAGAATTATAATTTATTCTGTATTTGTACTATCCGGATATCAAGTATTTACACTAAAAGGGGCTTTGTTGACGTTAATTCCAATTTATAAGATTGGTGATAATTTTACCAGTTGTTTTATAATATTTTGGCTAACAATTCCTTTTCTTAATATATTGTTACACAATATGTCAGAAAAGCAGCATGTTAGATTGTTACTGTTATGTGGTTTTACTTATATTATATTAGGAACGATTCATCGCGTTACGATGAATTATGTAACTTGGTTTATTGTTTTATATTTCATTTCTTCCTATATCAGATTGTATCCTAAAAAATGTTTTAATAACACTTTGCTATGGGGTTTTTTAACATTTATTTCATTTACAGTTTCTGCAATAAGTGTTGTATGCTGTGCTTTTTTGGGGTTAGGTAAAGTTTTTCATATTTATTATGTTTATTATTTTGTTGCCGATTCCAATACGTTATTGGCAGTTACAACAGGTGTTTGTTCGTTTATGTTCTTTAAGAATTTAAAAATTAGATACAATAAGGTTATTAACACAATTGCTGCCTCTACATTCGGTGTGCTTTGTATCCATGCTAACAGTGATACAATGCGTCAATGGTTATGGAAAGATACGCTAAATAACGTTGGTCATTATAGAGATCCTTTGATGCCGCTATATGCAATTGGTTGTGTTATTGGAGTTTTTGCTGTTTGTACTGTGATTGACATTTTAAGAATACAGCTTATCGAAAAGCCTTTCTTTAAATTTTGGGATAAACATTGGGATATGTTTTCAAATTGGTTCAGTAAGAAAGAAAAAGGATTTTTTAATAAATTACATGTAAATTGAGGTGAAAAAAGAAATGAAAGGAATAATTCTTGCAGGTGGTTCGGGTACAAGGCTTTATCCGCTTACTAAAGTGACGAGTAAACAACTTTTGCCAATTTATGATAAGCCTATGATATATTATCCGTTAAGTACTCTTATGCTTGCCGGTATTAAGGATATTCTTATCATTTCCACGCCTACTGATACTCCCAGATTTGAACAACTTCTCGGAGATGGAAGTCATTTTGGCATTAATCTTACATATAAAGTACAGCCTTCTCCTGATGGATTGGCACAAGCTTTTATAATAGGAGAAGATTTTATTGGTAATGATTCTTGTGTTTTAATACTGGGCGATAATATATTTTACGGTGGATATTTCCGCAAAAATCTCTCCGAGGCAGTAAAAAATGCTGATAATGGCATAGCAACAATTTTTGGCTATTATGTAAAAGATCCAGAAAGATACGGTATTGTAGAGTTTGATAGAAATAAAAAGGTACTCTCTGTAGAAGAAAAGCCTAAGAATCCTAAGAGTAATTATTGTATTACTGGTTTGTATTTTTATCCTTTAGGCGTTACAGAAAAAGCTAAACAAGTAAAACCGTCTCAACGTGGTGAACTTGAGATAACTGATCTTAATAAATTGTATTTGAATGATGAACGATTAAAAGTTCAGATACTTGGTCGAGGTTTTGCTTGGCTTGATACGGGAACTGTAGATAGTTTAATGGAAGCCTGTACTTTTGTACAAACCGTTCAAAATCGTCAAGGTGTGGTGATTTCTGCACCCGAAGAGATTGCCTATTTAGAAAAATGGATTACAAAAGAACAGCTAATAGAGATAGCTGAAATGTATGGTAAATCGCCATATGGAGAGCATCTCATGCGTGTTGCTCAAAATAAACTTGTTTATTAATATGGAGGATTTATGACTATTATAGTTACTGGTGGAGCAGGATTTATTGGAAGTAATTTTATTTTCCATATGCTCAAAAAATATGAGAATTACAGAATAATCTGTTTAGATAAATTGACTTATGCAGGCAATCTTTCAACGCTTGTTTCTGTTATGGATAATCCAAATTTTAGATTTGTTAAAGCGGATATCTGTGACAGAGAGGCTGTTTATAAGTTGTTTGAAGAAGAGAGTCCCGATATTGTTGTAAACTTTGCAGCAGAAAGCCATGTTGATCGTTCAATTGAAGATCCGGGGATTTTCTTGCAAACAAACATAATGGGTACAGCAGTATTAATGGACGCTTGTAGAAAGTATGGAATAAACCGTTATCATCAAGTAAGTACTGATGAAGTTTATGGTGATTTGCCGATTGACAGACCGGATTTGTTCTTTACGGAAGAAACTCCTTTACATACAAGCAGTCCGTACAGCAGTTCAAAGGCTTCTGCTGATTTGCTTGTTCTTGCTTATCATAGGACTTATGGTTTGTCGGTAAGCATCAGCCGTTGTTCAAATAACTATGGACCTTATCATTTTCCTGAAAAGCTTATTCCATTGATGATAGCAAATGCATTAAATGATAAGCCATTGCCTGTTTATGGTGAGGGACTCAATGTTCGAGATTGGCTTTATGTTGAAGATCACTGTAAGGCTATTGACTTAATTATCCATAACGGCAGAATTGGAGAAGTTTATAATGTAGGCGGTCACAACGAAAAGAAAAATATTGATATAGTTAAGATTATATGTAAAGAACTGAACAAGCCAGAAAGTCTGATTACATATGTTACCGACAGAAAGGGTCATGATATGCGTTATGCTATTGACCCAACAAAGATTCATAACGAATTAGGTTGGTTGCCGGAAACAAAGTTTGAGGACGGTATTAAGAAAACTATTCAGTGGTATTTGGATAACCGTGAGTGGTGGGGCAATATTATTTCGGGTGAGTATCAGAATTACTATGAGAAAATGTACGGTAATAGATAAAATGAAGTTTTTAGAAAGAAGGTGCTTTTGTGGATTATGCACCAATTTTAATACCGACATTGTGTAGAGCGGAACATTTCAAGAGATGTATCGAGAGTTTGAAAAAAAACTCATGGGCTAAATATACGAATGTGTATGTTGCTTTAGATTATCCTGCCAAAGAGTCTCATTGGGAAGGGTATAATAAAATATGTGAGTATTTAGATAATAACAATTTTAAAGAATTTAATAATTTTTTTGTTATTAAAAGAAATGAAAATTATGGTGCAGCTAATAATATGGATGAATTAATGAAAGTTGTATTAGACAAATATGATTTTTTTATACGAAGTGATGATGATGCGGAATTTTCACCTAATTTTTTAGAATACATAAATAAGGTCCTTTGGTATTATAATGATGACCCTAAAATAATAGGTGTAACAGGTTATTCATATCCGGTGGAGTGGTCAGTTGCTGAAAACTGTAATACTTTTAAGATGAATTTTATTTGTCCAATGTGGGGAACAGCTTTTTATACCAAGCCATTTAGAGCAATTGAAAGTGTTTTGGAGAACTGGTATTTTAGCAATAATTTTTCATCTATAGTGTCAGAGGCAAAGTATAAATTGTTGACAGATGCAAGATATTTAGAATTTGCAAGTAAAGGATTAGAAAAAAAGAAAACTTTGTTAAGCTGTGCAAGTGATGTGGCTTTTGGTACGTATATGACTTTAATTGATGATATATATATTATATGTCCAATAACATCTAAAGTAAGAAACTGGGGTTTTGACGGAACAGGGGTATATTGTCAAAATGTTTCAGCAATTAAGAAAGGCAAAAGAATAACAGCAACTAATTATGATTATTCTAAACAGCCAATAGATGAAAGTTCTACATTTGAATTTAAGCCGGATGAATCTACAAATTGCGATACAAATAAGGAAATTTTAAACAATTTTGATTCACATTCTAAAAAAGAGCTTATAATAGCAGATATGAAAATATTGCTTTATAAACTTTTGGGAGCAAAAAAATATTTAAAATTAAAAAAGCTTTTTAGTATAATTAAGAAAATATTGATGTTAATGTATATCTGTTTACAATTTTGAATCTTAATATGCTTGTTAGAAATTATCTATTTTGTTGTCGTCCACAAGGCATTATATTTTATCTTTTTATGTCGCTATATACAAATATTCGCTCTGAAATTGCTTGGGAACTTGAATAAATGGTTTGACCGACAAAAGTCAAAATTCAGAAACTCGTTCGTCATCATGCACAATAAATAATTGATTTTCAAGTCAACCTCAAAAGAAAAATAGGACTTTGGGGGCACTTTTCAAGTTTTTTATTGTTCATTTTACCGAATCCCATTTTGAAAAGGTACTTTTGTCAGTCTAACCATAAATTAAACTAACCGTTAATGACACCAGTATACTCCTATCTTGAAAAAATGCCTCAACGCTCATCTATTTTGTCAACGAGACATAGATAATGGGTTTATCGTTTTTGTTTTCCTCAGGAGAATGAACTCAGAATGATCTGTTTCATGCGGTTTTTGTAGCCTTGACAGAATACGATGTCTGCTTTTGACAAAATAGCTAGTCCCTAACATATGCTTTTTCTCTTAGATCCGAGAATGAAAATTGATATGGGTAATATTTATATGTTATTGAGAGACTTATTCCAATTGAAGATAAGAATAAAAAAATATATTTTCTTTTGAAGATTTATATATTAAAAAGATTTCTTATGCGTGTACAAGCACTATATCTTCGGCGGAATATGGTTAACTATCTTAACCATAATTATGTATCTATTAAAACATACAATCTAAATCTGTGAAGCTCGAAACTGTCAAATGATATCAACGACCGTATAAATAAAGCGAGTATTAACGATTAATGATTATGAAATTCTTTCACACGTTGGGAGAAGAGTTCTCAGAGAAAAAGTTGGCAAAAACATAGGCTATATAAATGTGCAAATTATTTTTTTAGGTAACTTATTCAGTCATACCTTAAAATGGTGTAATTTTAGTTGAAAATTTGGATAAATATTCACGATTATTTGCATAAAAATATAAATTATGAATATTCATGCAATAAAATCAACGTTTTTTCTAAAAAATACAGGGTGATTGAACAGTTACTTTTACAGGAGATAATAGACTTAGATGCGAAAAATGTATTCAAAATGTTAATAAATGATGATGTAATGGAGAATTGCTTATGGATAATTTTGGAGAAATAATAGAGATTTGTAGTGCTATAATGATAGCACTTTTATTTATGAGAGATAACAAATTCTTTAAAGGTAAATATAAAAATGTTTGTTGTATATGTTTATGTTTTGTTATTTCCTTTTTATTTTCTTTATAACTATGGGTATGTCCTTTTAATATTTTTAGCCCTGGGGTAGATTCATCGGTTTTTCTTTATATTGGAAAGTCAATGAGAAAAGGTTTAATACCTTATAAAGAAATTTTTGATCATAAAGGAATAGTTTTATATTTTATTGAATATTTTGGTTTTTTAATTTCTCCAAATGGTTTTGGTGGAGTTTGGATTTTAGAATTAATCAATATTTTTGTAACAATATTAATATTATATAAAATTGCAATTTTATTTACTGAAAATACAGTGATTAGATTATTATCTGTTTTTTTTGTAATACAAATTTTCTCAAAAAATTATTTTTTTATTGCAGAAGGTGGAAATTTAGTTGAGGAATATGCTTTACCTTGGATAAGTTTGAGTTTGTATTATGTGTTAAACTATACGATAAATAAAAAATATAAAAAATACAATATTATTTTAATTGGAGTAAGTTTTACATTAGTATTTTTTCTTAGGGTGAATATGGTAGCAATTTGGATTCCTTTAATTCTAACTGTCATAATTTCAATGTTATATAATAAAAAATATCTGTTTCTAGTCTTAGCAATTGTGTTTTCATGTATTGTTGCTGAATTAATTCAAAAATGCAATAGATATATCAGTAAAAAGATATAATTTCTTTATTTGTCATATGGATTTGTTGCAAAATTCTAGCCTTTAGCTACTTTACAGTGAGTGTAAAGGTAGGCTGGTAGCCGGGCAACAGCCGTTCGAGGCTGCCTGTCCGTGCTGCCTGACTACCATACTTATTGAGGCTTGCTGTCAAGTAGACTGTGGAATAAATGCTGACCTTTACCCACTAAAAAGTGCGAATAGCCAAAATTCTTTATAAAGTGATTATTCCGCACTCAGGAAAACAGCAATCCGCCGAAAGGAAATCATCGATACGTGACGAGGAAAACAGCAATTTGCACAAGGAACGCAGTAATTCGCCAGAGGAACGCACTTCGTGTGTAGCATAGGTAAAAATGTGGCTTTTCTAACGAAAGTACCTACAAGACGACCGCCACTCTTGACAGAACCTGAAAAAAATGCTGTATGGTCGGTGCCGATGGTGACGAACTCAAGAACAGCTCAGTAGGTTCACCGTCGGTCAGCCATTGTAGCATTTCTTTCAGAACCTGTCAAGGGCAAGCCGCTTGCGCGGTGGCTGGTTTATGCCTCCGGTTCAGAATCTAAGAACAGCTCACTGACCTCATCGGGAAGTGCGTTCCTTGCTGCGGATTGATGCGTTCCTTGTTTAAGATTGGTGCGTTCCTTGATTCGGATTACTGTTTTCCTTGTTGCGTATCGGTGCGTTCCAAGGGGTGTAATAATCAATAAAGGTATGAAAATGGAAAATAAATTATTTATAATCTATGATTTAATATATCTCTTAAAATGTGCATTAAATAATCAAAAAACTGATTTTCAAAGAGTTTCAAATATGGATTTTACTCAACTTTTTTCTCTTGCTGATTCTCACAAACTTACTGCTTGTGTAGCATTTGCTCTTGAAAATATAGGTTTAGATGATGAAACATATAAACCTTGGAAACAAGCAAAATCAATGGCAGTTCGCAAAAATCTACTGCTTAACAATGAGCGTAATCAGATTTATGCTTATATGGAAGATAATAAAATCTTGCATGTATCTCTTAAAGGTATAATTTTGCAAGAAATATATCCTAAGTTTGGTATGCGTGAGATGGGGGATAACGATATATTGTTTGATCCAACCTATCAAGAACAGATGTATGATTATATGACTGCTCATGGATATCATGCAGAAATTTATAAACGAGTTAATCATGATGAGTATCTTAAACCACCTATTTACAATTTTGAGTTTCACAATGCTCTTTTTTTGAAGTCTGACAATGAAAAGTTATATGAGTACTATTTAAATGTAGTTGATAGATTGATTACTGTTGCAGATAAAAATTACGAATATAAATTTTCTGATGAAGATTTTTATATTTATAATATAGCACATGCGTACAAGCACTATAGTTTTGGTGGTACAGGCTTACGTATATTAACTGATACATATGTATTTCTGAAAGCTAAGAAAGATACACTGGATATAGCTTATATTGAAAGAGAATGTGAGAAGATTGACTTAACTGATTTTGAATTTATGTGCCGAACTCTTTCACAGAAGCTTTTTTCACCAGACTCTGGGAAATATGACTTATCAGAAAAAGAAGAACAGTTCCTAAATCGTATAATAATGTCCGGTGCTTATGGAAATCAAGATTTAGGTGTTGAAAGTAAGCTCAATAAATTACTTGAAACTGGTGAAAGTGCTAAATCAGTAAAATGGAAATATTATTTTAAACGTGTATTTGTACCACTTGATTTTATAAAGGATGTATATCCTTTTTACTATAAACATAAAATTCTAATTCCAATATTATGGATAACTAGAATATTTAAAGCAGTAACTGTTAATAGAAATAGAATAAGGGCAGAATTGAAAGCTGTTGATGATAAGTATCCCCTCAATCCCCCGGCGTAATAAAAACACTAAACGTATCCCCTCAATCCCCCGGCGTAATAAAAAC
>Ga0352976_1012193_pt1 | contig 21854 bp, 16 predicted proteins | sample Cowrumrumenfluid_FD_205949 | JGI IMG/M metagenome (GOLD analysis project Ga0352976, IMG submission 205949) | Metatranscriptome of Cow rumen microbial communities from the University of Illinois at Urbana-Champaign, USA - Cow X-1 rumen fluid... | ecosystem: Host-associated > Mammals > Digestive...
CTCCTTGATATTTTTTTTGTGAGAATTTAATTATATCAGAAATTTAGCATAAATGTTTCTTTTTTTTTATTTGTAAAATTTTTCAAGCACTTTTGCACTATTATAGAATAATATAATAAATTGGTTAAAAAAAGCAATTAACAAAGTTAAAGAAATTGTTGATGGAGTAGTTTATGGTACAAAAGTATTTATTAAAAAAATGAAAGAAGCTATAAAAGAAATTTCTAAACATTATTCAAAGGATGAAGTGGGAAGGTGGACAGAAACTACTATAACTAGGGAAATACCTGAAAATGAAGTACCTGAAGAAATAAGAAGAAAGGCTATGAGTATGAGTGGAGAAATAGACATAACTGATGAATTGGAAATGCAATTATCTTAAAGGAGATGGAATATATGAAAAAGATAGAAAATTCAAGAGAAACAAAGAAAGTTTATAAAAAAACAAATAATTTTGGAATGAAACAAACTTTAGAAGAAATTTTATATTGCTTATTTGAAAGTTATAGTAATTTATCTTTAGAAGAAATATTAAATAAATATGAAGAAACAATAGATAATTTTATATTAGAAAGTATAGAATATGAAAATTTAAAATATATAGCAGGAACATTAACCTTAACTAAAGTAAGAGAAGGAATAAAAACGAATATTGAATGTTATTTTCAAGATGAAAACAATAAGTGGATAAAAAAGGAAGCAGAAGATATTATAAAAAAGAAATTGTTAGAGAAAGACTGTATGAAAGAAAATCAGATAAAATATGAAATAGATAACCCAAAATAAATTGTGATTTTTTAGGAAGGAAAAATGGTTAAGATTATTATATATATATTAATTTTTATTTTAATTATAAAAATTGTTAAGTCAATAATAGAAGCTTTATTTAGCTTATTATTATTTTTGGTAGGCTTAGCTATTTTGTGTGTTTGTGGATATTTAATAATAAGTAATATTGGTATAATAGTTGCTTTTATATTAAAAATCATGCCTATATTATTGGTGTTAGCATTAATAGTATTTGTGAAAAAATTCATAGAGTTTAGGAAAAGAATTGCAGAAGAAAATAGAAAACGAAAAATCCGTGATAGGATATTTTACTATATGAATGATTTAGGTATGGCAGATATTAATCAAATTGCTAGTTTAGTAAAAGAAAATAGAGAAGTTATAGTAGAACAACTACAAGAACTTTGTTGGCAACAGAAACTAGAAAAGATAGATTTAAGTGAAGTTATAGTGTTTAAATTGAAAAGCATGGATCCAGAAAAACAATATTCTAATTATCAGAAGAAAGAAATAAAGTTAAGTTAAAAAAGTAATTATATTAGAAAATTTTGTTGAATTTATAATTAATCTTGAGATTAATAAGATAAGAGTGGATATTTAATTTTTCCACTTTTATTTTATATAAGAGGTTGTTGAATAAATAAGAATTGCAAAAATTAAAATTCTATACAAATAAATATAGCAAATAAATTTAAAAAAAGACAAAATACACTTAATAAAATAATGTATTTTAAAGAAAAATGAGAAAAATGTTGAAATTTTAGGATACTACAGTTATAATTAATTTATCGATGTAAAAAATATAAATAAAATAGAATTAAAAGAAATAAAGTAAAAAAATTCATAAAGAGGTGATATCTATGGTGATAATAAATATAAAAAATTATTCAAGTAAAAATGTACTTTTGGATATATAGCAAATTCAAAATAAAATAAAAATCATTATAAATAATATAAATGATAAAAATATATAAATAAAGGAGAGATTTTTATGGCATTTAATCCTAATAATTATAAAGCACCAGAGGCAAAAAAGTTACCAGTTATTTTATTATTGGATGTTAGTGGAAGTATGGATGGAGCAAAAATTGATAGTTTATATGATGCTACAATGGACATGATTGAAACTTTTGCTGCTGCTCAGGAAAAGGAACAAGTTATTGATGTAGCAATTATTACATTTGGTAAAAGTGTAGATTTACATACACCATATACACCAGTTAAAGATCTTCAAGCTAAAGGCATTAGTAGATTCAAAGCATCAGGAATGACACCTATGGGAACTGCTTTGAGAATGGCAAAAGATATCATTGATGATAAAGAGGTTACACCATCAAGAATTTATAAACCAGCAGTTATACTTGTATCTGATGGAGCTCCAAATGACGATTGGAAGGTGCCTATGGATAAATTTATTACTGATGGAAGATCACAAAAATGTCAGAGATTTGCAGTTGCTATCGGAAATGATGCTGATAGAGGAGTACTTGAAAGATTTACTCAAGATCCAAGTAATGTTTTCTTTGCTGAAGATGCAAAAGATATTTCAGAACAATTTAAGACAATTAGTATGTCTGTTTCAACTCGTGCAACATCTCAAAATCCTAATTTAATACCTACACTTGCAGATGCACAGTATGATAACAATATTGCAAATGATACAGAATATGAAGATGATTTATACTAAGATAGAAAAATAAGGGGGTTATTAGTATGGCACAAGCAATTGGTGATCCAGAGGAAATTAGATTTTTTTCTAATTCTTTAGAAAATTATTTGAATATAATTGAGGAAGAAACTGGTAGATTAAATTCTGCATTTGAGCAGTTGGGAGAATCATGGCACGATCAGCAACGTGCAAGTTTTGAAGAAACATATAAACAGTTATTGAATGCACTTCAGAATTTTAAGGATAATGCATCAGAGCAGATTCCACATTTAAGAATTATGGCTGAAGATTTAAGCACATATTTGGGAAGGTAAGAAAGTATTATGGATGGAGTTGTTAATGTATTTGAGGTTCAGTCTATTTATAATGCAATGGAGGAAATAAATCAAATTAAGGAAGAATCTTTTAGAACGTGTGATGAAGGAATGAAACAAGCCAGACAGACTTTGGAAGAAACGCAGTCTGAAGAACAAACTAGTAAAGCAATGCTTAATGTGGGCAAAGAAATTGAAATGCTTAAGCATGCAAGAGTAATTGAACTTGAAGTTGAGTTGGCAGCAGCTGTTGCAGAATTAACAGCAGTTACTCCTAATCTAGTTGCTATGGCGACCACAAGTGCAAGAATAGCTGAAATTGAATCTCAGTTGATTCAAGCTAGACAAGAATATGAGGAAGCAATAAGACATCGAGAGGCTTTGGAGCAAAGATATGATATGGCATTGAAATGTGTAAATTTGGCTCAAGAACGTTTAGAAACTCTTCAGATGAAATTTGAGTTGAATAAAAGAAACATTGATTTTACTGTAATTCATGGCATATCAAGAATGAATATGGCATATGAAGATTTAATAAAATATATTGCTAGAATTACACCAGAGATAAGAAATCATATTGATAAATGGTTTAATGAAAAACCAAAGGAAAAAGAATTAATTAAACCTAATGAGATTAGGAATCGATTAGATGTGAGCAATTCAGTTATAGATGCTTTGTTAGAATATTTATATATAACAGATCTTAGATTTCGTACAAGTATAGATAATTATTGTAATGAAATAAAATTAGGTGATGTTGTTGGTGTAGAGTTAAAAATTAAGAAAAATATGGTTGGAAGATTGTGTGAGGAGTTAGTTATTCGTTCTTTTAAACCAATTAGTACACAAATTGTAACACAAAGAAGAGAAACATTACCGGACGGAAGTTACACAAAAGTAGACATGATTGTATATGGTTTGACAAATCCAATTATTCTTGGAAGGGGAGAAGGTATGGGAACAAGAGCTGGTGGAAGTCTTGGCGTTGAGGTTAAATCAGGTCATAGTGCTTATTTATATTCTCAACTTAATCATATGTTAAATCAGGCAATTGGTCATGAGGGATGTGATATTTCTTGTGTAATATGTACAAGAGATATTCATGATTTATCTAATGAAAAAGAAAATGAATTAAGAGAAAAGTTAAGAAAAGCTGGTTCACCAATTATTGGCTTATTGCCAAGAAAAGATAATTTAGATACTAGATGTATTGAGTTTGTGAAGGGAAAGATGAAAGATGTTTAGTGAAGTTCGAGGAGCATTGAATAGTAGTAAATTAACTTTTTTAGAAAAGGTTAATGATTCTTTTGGTAATTCTATTATTAATGATGTTTATGAACCTTTCGAGAAGGATTTACAAAACTTATCATTAGCATGGGATGAAGCAGAAGCAAAAAACGCAGAGATTATGGCATTATTAATTCAATTGAGAATTATTATATAGAGTGAGGGAAAAATATGCAGAAAGATCAAGAAACAATAGAAGGATTATTATATTGTTTAGATGATATTATATCATCACGAGATAGAAGATATAAAACTTTAGATGAACATTATAAAAATAAAAATGGTCATGTATTAAATAGGGATTATAGTGAATATTCGAAACGTAAAGAATTTATAACAAGACGATTTAATTCAGATGCTTTAGAGTATCAAGAAAAACTTGATAGGTTGTGTCATAGAATTCGAAATTCACAGCCTTCATTACTTGAGCTTTCTGAAAAATATATTAATAAAAAAGGACGTTTCCCAAGAAATATTGCATTAGGAAAATTACATGTTAAGTACAATAATTTAGATTTCTATGTTCCGAAAACATTTTCATTCCCTTTTGAACATTCTATGTATATTTGTGATGATAGTAAAATTATTTTACTCCATAAGGTGTTGTTACGTCTTCTTTTTGCTTTACCAATAGATAAGCAAGAATATTATATATTTGATCCAATAGGATTGGGGAAAACTGTGAGTAAATTCAATTCATTATTTTCTTCAGAACGATTATTTCCACAGAAGAAAGTAATGATTTCTATAACAGAATTGAAGACAGCGTTAAAAGATATTACTCAATATATTCTTGATTTGCAAAGCAATGTGTTCAATCTTAAAACGGATTGTTTAGATTGGGATTCTTATAATAGATATTTATATTCTAAAAAAGAATTACGAAGGATGTTGCCATACAAAGTGTTTATTTTTACTAATGTTCCAGATAGCATGGATCAAGAATGTTTTGATATGTTTAAAAGGCTAATAATACATAGTAAGCAATGTGGATTGTTAGTGATATTTTCTTTTAATGAAGCTATTCTTAGTTTAGAAAATAGCAAAATGAGAAAAATGGAAATTGAATTAAAAACTTGTATAGAGCAAAGTCAGCAGTTACATGTTGTTTTTGAACAAGAAGAAAATAAAAGTGGTTTTAAGTGTTTAGATGTAAAAAATGTTGGAGAAAAATTTCCAAATGACCTAAATTTAAGTTTGTTATTAGACAATTTGAAAACAACTATTGAAAGTCAGTCAGATCAAGGAATGTCGTTTAATGAACTTATGGATCATGGTGAGTTATTTAACAGTAATTCTACGAATGGTTTAATCATTCCTATTGGTTGTGGTATATCTGGAAACAGTAGGGTTGATTTAATAATAGGAGATGAAACACCACATTATTTGATAGGTGGAACTACAGGCTCTGGTAAATCTAACTTATTGCATAATTTAATAATGAGTGCATGTTGTAGGTATAGTCCAGAAGAATTGAGAGTATATTTACTTGATTTTAAAGAAGGTGTGGAGTTTAACCAATATGCTAATCCAAATTTAAGACATGCAAAATTGGTTGCTATAGAAGCTGATACAGAGTATGGAATTACAGTTTTAGAACATCTTTTAGATGAAAAAGAAAATAGATATACCGCATTTAAAAAATGTGGTTGTAAAGATATACAAGGTTATCGAAAAGTGAATCCAACAGAGTTGATGCCTAGAATTCTTGTAGTTATTGATGAATTTCAGGTGTTGTTTGGAAATTCTCAAAAAGATCAGACTATTTCAACTTTAGAAATGTTAGCAAAACAAGGTCGTGCATGTGGAATACATTTAATTTTAGCAACACAGTCACTAAAAGGAATAGATTTTTCTACACTTGGACCACAGTTTAGTGGAAGAATTGCCTTAAAGTGCTCTGCGGAAGATTCAAAAATACTTTTAGGAGGAATTACATCAAATAATGAAGAAGCCTCTGAATTAAAAGTTCCGTTTGCCATATTAAATACTACACAAGGAATTGTTTCAGGAAATAAGAAATTTGCAGTTCCTAAAGCAGAAGAAATAAAGATTCGTGAATATATAGACATGATTGATAGAAAATGTAAAAATTTAAACATTCAAACTGAGACCAAGATTTTTGAAGGTCAAAATTTACCAAAACGACCAAGTAATTTTCCAATTAAATCTTTAAAAGAACTTCAAATGTGCTTAGGAGAATTAATAGATTATACATCTGAGCCATTTATTATTTCATTAAAACCTAAAGTTACAGAAAATTTGTTGATCTGTGGACATGATGACTATTTAAAAAAGAGTTTGCTAAATTCAATAGTGTCATCTACAATTTTGAGTGAAATGTGTGAAGAAATAGTATATGTTGGAGAAAATTCTGAATTATTATCTGAATCAAGTAAAGGTTATTTAATATATTATTGTTGTTCTATGAAAGATTTTGCAGAAAAATATAAAGAAAATAGGTATGATAAAAAACGTATTTTGATAATTGATAATTGCAATTTGACAAAACAGATAGGATATGCTCCTAGTATGTTTGGCAAGCCTCAAGAAGAAGCTGAGTTTTTTAAAGATTATATAGATAATGCAAATGAACGTGGAAGTCATATAGTTGCTTTTTATGAAGGAATTAATCGAATTAAAAATTGTGGTCTTCCTAAAGATGAATTCAAGTATAGAATTGGATATGCAGTAAATACAGATGAAAAGAATTACTTATTGGGAGTAGGCTCTCAATCAAATGTTTCTGTAAAGAAAAACAGAGCTTTTTATATAGATAATTTAGAAATAAAGGCATGGTTTAGACCATATGAAAATTAAGAGAGGTATAATAATGAGTAAAAAAGTTAATATTGTAGTGGATTCTTCTGGAAGTATGAAGGAAGACGATAAGAATGCTATTGTAAAATATATACTTAATGGAATAAATAACATTCTTGAAAAAGAGGAATTTAAGGACTATGAATTTGAGTTGTTTCAATGGGGAGCATGCACGAAAAAAATTGAAAACTTTGAAAAAGCTAAAATAGAATTTTTAGGAAGAACAAAGGATAAAGAATTTGATATATTGATAAACTTGATGGATAAAAGAGGTACTATATTACTTATTAGTGATGGAAATTTTTCAAGAAGTGAAAAAGAAAAATTAAAAAATCTAGAGATGAAAATAGTTCCTATAGTTGTAGGAAGTGATGCAAATAAATCAATGTTACAATATATATCAACAAGTCAAATTGCTTTTTCAGCAGTTGATTTATTGCAAGCTATAAAAAATATTTAGCATAGGTGAGGAGTGTAATATGATAGGTGGTGGCATTTCAATAAAAGGAAGTTATCATGAGATTAATCAAGATTATTTTTTATGTAAATCATATAAAGATGGTTATATAATGGTGGTTTCTGATGGAATGGGAAGTAAAAAATTATCTCATTATGGCTCTAAAGCAATTTGTGAAAGTGTTTATGATGTAATAAATAATTTAAATATAGATATTAATATAATTAGTTTTAAGGATGTTTTATATTTTTGTCATGAAAAGTGGAAACGTGAACTTGAAAAATATTATGATATTACTCAGTGCTATGCAACAGTTCTTATACTAGTAGTTATGGATAATAAGATTAAAGCAGCTAGGTTAGGTGATGGTTTTTTAGCCATTTGTGTGGATAAAAAAATTTTTTGTTTATATGATAAAAAAGAAAATTCTTTTGTTAATGAGACAGAATGTTTAAGAGAAGTATTTGATAGAGAAAAGGTAGAAGTATTAGAGATAGAGTTTGAAACTTTTTTTGGAGCAGTATCTTGTTCGGATGGAGTAGAAATAGGTACTATGCAAGAAAATGAAATTAAAAGTTTTACACAAGAATTTATAGATGAATATTCATCTAAAGAAAAAAAATATATTGAAGAAGACATTACATCTTGGCTATCTGATTGGCCAGGATGTGATGACAAAACATTAGCATATATGATAAAGGAGAATTTATAGATGATAGGAGAAACATATATTGATACTTATGGGAGAGTACATACTATTTCAAAAGTATTAAGTAGTGGTGGTCAGGGTATCGTGTATAGAACTGATGAAGCAAATACTTTGTTAAAATTGGAATGGAATTCAAAAACAAAAGAAATAATTAGGGATATCTCTAAAAATGAGAAATTTGATGAGATTAGATTATTACCACTTCAAGTAAATACTAATATTACATTACCACAAGTAACTTTGAGAGATGTGGCAGGTTATACAATGAAATTATTAGATGGAATGGAATCTTTTAAAGAAGCTTTTTCAGGTGATAATAAACAATTATGTAACAATTCATGGTTAGAGGAGATGGAAAAACAAAATCAAAAGATTGGAGAAGAATTAAAAAAATATATTAGCTCAGGAGGAATGAGAAAGCGACTTAATGCATACTTGGAAGCAGCATGTATTTTAGCCAAAATACATGTGAGTGGATTGGTATATTGTGATGTATCAGATAAAAATATGTTTGTTTCTTCGGACATTGATGTAGCTAATGTGTGGTTTATTGACTGTGATAATTTGAATTTCATGAAAAATACAGCTTCAAATACTGGTTGGAGCACACCAGGATTTGGTGCACCAGAAGTTATTCAGGGTAAAGGAAATACAATGTATTCAGATTCCTATTCTTTTGCAATAGCATTGTTTTGGACATTAGTTGGAAAGCATCCATTTATGGGACATTCTGTTGATGAAGCTCTAGAAAATGAAGATTTTTTAGAGATATCAGAAGAAGAATATGCATGTAGTGGTAGATTCCCATGGATAGGGGATTCACAAGATAATAGTAATCAATCTGATAAAGGTTTACCTTATGAAAATTTTTTAAGTAAGGAAATACAAACATATTTTCAAAGAACATTTGGAAAAGATGGAATAAAAAATAGACAAAAAAGAACAACTATGCCTGAATGGGCATATATATTAGCTAAGGAGACTGATCATATAGTACATTGTAGTAAATGTGAAATGCAGTATCCTGGTAGCGAATATAGTGAATGTCCATGGTGTGATGAAAAAAACAAAATTATTACAATAAAATCATGGAAAAGTGAAGTAGCTTTAGAAAAAGAACAATGGGAGTTTATTAGAGAAATAAAAAAAGAAATAGATGTTCCATTAAGGATTTTAGAAGGATTTTGTGCAGATAATATAAAAGAATGTGCATTTCGAGTTCGTATAAGTTCGAATGTTATAGAAATGGATCATTTTAATGATAAATATGAGTTTAGCATTTTGACTAATGGTGAAAAGAAGATTATATATGGAAGCGTAAAAATAAAGAAAATGAAAAATTTTGACATATTTGCAACTCAAGAAAAAAATGGAGTTGGTTATCATTTGAAAATAGAGGTGTAAAATATGAAGATTAGAGAATTAATAATGAACAAAGAAAACATGATGACAAATGTTCAGTGCCAGATGTTTATAAAACAGAATTTTGTGTTAAAAGAAGGAAGAGTAGAACAAGTAGGTGACAACAGTTTTAAATTTATTACAAAAGATATTATTATTGATTTTTTTGTAGTAGATAAGAATGAAGCAAAAAAAATAATGAATTTTTTTAGTTGTCATTTCTATTGTTTGGCATCAGTTACAAGTTCAAATGGTGGTGCTGAAAAAAAAATATTCTTTCTTCATTTTAGTTTCTTTTACAATTTAAAGAGGTTTGGTAAAGTTCCTGTTATTATTAGTGAAAATGTAAAAGAAATAATTAAAAATAATTATGTAAAAGGTAGACAAGAATTATATGATATTTTAAAAGACAATTTTTCTCTTACAGATGGAACAAATATGTATTTTGTATATTCAAATGGAAAAGAGTCTTTTGAAGATGAATTGGATGTAGATTCAAAAAAGAATATTATAGATGACAATATCGAAAGTATAGATAAAAAATCAGAAGATAATTCTATTGATACTAATAATAGACCTGAACTTGTTATTGAAGAAGCAATTAGTAAGGAAAAGAAAAAAAAGAATGCATTTATTATTTATGGTGAGGAATTTACAATATATGCAACTTTGCAAGGAGATGGAATTGATGAAAAATTATATGTTACAAAAGTTATGAAAACGGTTAGAAATATACCTAGACTTAGGATTGCTATAGGAACATTAGAGTTTTTAGATCATAATACAATCATTTCTCAAAAAGTTAAAGAAACTTTAGAAAATACAAAAGGGTATCTTGATTTATGGGATAGGTACGCAGATCAAGAAGGGCAAATTTTATTTAAAAATGCAAGAAAAGTTGGATTGATTAACATTTGTAAGGATGCTGAATCAATCTCTTGGGATGAAAATGGTATTTATGTTCCATATTTTGGACTAAGCAAGGAAAGTGAAAAACTTATACCAGATGATGGATATTTATTTTTCTCTGAGAAAATTCCTATATATTTATCTAATACTGATATAACATGGCAGGATTATAGAATAATGTCAAGAGAAGCTGATAAAATTGGATATACTTTAAATAAAGGGATTCAAGTAAAAGTTGTTGAAAGAAGAAATGGAGGTTTTATTTTAAAACCAGATGATGGAAAACTTCCAGATATGCCTTATGTATCTTTATCAATAAAGGGCGATGAAGAACAGATAAAGAGAAGAGAGGAAGCAAGAAGGAGAATTGCAGAAGGTAGAGCATCAAATCCTGCACTTGGATTAATTTTAGAAGGACAATTAACAGAAGATATTACTAGATGTGGAATTAAAAAAATTGATCCATTATCAAGTTTTGTTGAAGAAAAGATATTTGCATATCCACCAACTGAGACACAAAAAAAAGCAATAGATATTGCTTTAAATACACCAGACATTGCAATTATTCAAGGACCTCCAGGAACAGGTAAAACGACGGTTATTACAGCAATAATAGAGAGATTAAATGAAATATGTGATAAAAGAGAAAAGGTCAATGGACAGGTTTTGATTACAAGTTTTCAACATGATGCAGTTCGAAATGTAATTGAAAGATTAAAGATTAATTCATTACCGACTATTAAATTTGGTAAACAAGAAAGAGGTGGAGAAGAGGATCTTACAAAAGAAAAAGCAATAAGTGAGTGGCTGGATGGCAAAGATGAGAATGGGGAACATAAAGAAGGATATATTGAGCAAATTTTAAAAAAAAATCATGATTTAGTTGAAGTAGAACAAAGAAAAGAACTTGAAAGATTATACAATGCATATCTTGCATATCCAAGTGATGAAAATGCAATTAAGTTTTTAGAAAATGCAAAAGTTATTAACATAGATTATAACATTGATAAAAGTATAAATTCGATATTAGAAAAAAAACGAGTTGGATTAATAAATGATAATAATGAGTTGCTAATTTTAATTCGTAGATTAAGGACTACAAAAGAAGGCTTTATGGATGATGGAGCTGAAAATGCAGATTCACTTTTGGCAGCGCTTGAAGATATTGGAATAAATAGAAATATAGATAATAATGAGACGGTCTATAATATTTTGGATAAGGCAGCTACTTGTTTTGATGAAGAACCAAATAATCAATTACTTTTGGATTTACAAAATGTTAAGAAATATTTATTGAAAAAATGTACACCAAAACCAATTTATAAAAAAGATATTATTGATGATGATATTTTGAAAATTTATAATCTGTTGAATAAGAAAGTAAAACAAAGTATGAATGAAACAGCAATGATTATTTCAGAACTTTTAAAAGAATTAAGGAGTAATAGAACAGAAGTAGAAAAATCATTAGAACATTATTTATTTGTTTATTCTGCAACGACACAACAAAGTGAAGGAAGAGAAATAAGACTTGCAAAAGGCTTGGATAGGAATGCAAAGATAGAACATCCTGAATATGAAACTGTTATTGTTGATGAAGCAGCAAGAGTAAGTCCAACAGATTTAATGATTCCTTTAGCACAAGCTAAAAGAAGAATTATTCTTGTTGGAGATCATAGACAGTTGCCACATATATATGATGAGGAAGTTTTTGAAAGTTTAAAAGAAAATGGAGAAGATTTTGATATGGAAAATATCAAAAAGAGTATGTTTGAATATATGCTAGAGAAAGCAAAACTATTAGAAAAAATTGATCATATTCAACGTACAATAGTGTTAGATGCACAGTATAGGATGCATCCAATACTTGGAGAATTCATAAATGAAGTATTTTATAAACCATATGGAGAATATTTTTCTTCACCATCACCAGCAAAAAATTATAAACAACTAATATCAAAAAAAGATATGCCAATAGAATGGTATGATTTCCCCGATAAGTATGGTGGAGAACAAAAAAGAGGTACTAGTAGAATTAGAGATTGTGAGGCAAACTTTATAGTAGAAAAAATTAAACGATGTCTTGAATCTAATGAAGGAAAAAAATTAAGTTATGGTGTAATAACTTTCTATAGTGAGCAAGTAAAATTAATAAAAAGAAAATTAAAAGTGAAACTTAAAGAAGATGCTGAAAAAGTTAGAGTTGGCAGTGTAGATGCATTTCAAGGTATGGAGTTTGATGTTATTTTTTTATCAGTAGTTCGTAGTAATAATCAAGAGCCAATGGCTAGAATAAATGGAAAAACAACAGAAATTAATTATGAATTATTAGAAATGAATTCCTCCTCTTTTAATAAAGATGAAGAAAAATATAAAAAGTGGTATGAATATAAAGAAACAGTTGGATTACAAAACTATGGTTTTCTTATTTCAGAAAATAGATTATGTGTATCACTAAGTAGGCAAAAAAAACTTCTAATAGTTGTTGGAAATGGAGATATGTTTAGTAAAGGAGAATGGGGAAGGTTAGCTGAAATTTGTGTTCCTGGTATGAAACGTCTATATGAATTATGCAAAAAAGAGGAAGTGATATATGATGGCAATACCGAAAGTATTTAGTTTATTTCAAACATCTACATATGATGAAATATTTCCTAACATACAGATTTTAGGTAAAAAGGTTGATTTTTTTCTAGAGTGTGCAACATATAATGTGATAATTCCTGTAAAAATGAAAGCAGAAAAAAAATTGGATATATTTGAAGAAGCAGTTCTTAAATTAATTGCATATAAGGCTTATTCAAGACAAGAAATAGCAGATATTTTATGCTTATCAGTTGATCTTATTAACTTCATTGTTATTAGATTGCAAGAAATAAATTTTTTAGAAAAAAGAACCCTTACAATAACTGATATTGCAAAAACTTTCTTGAACACTGAATCAAGTGTAAATAAGAGTATTGATTATATTCAAGCAAAGCTATTTATTTTAAAGAAGACAGGGGAAATATTGCCATATATTCATAAAGGAGAATTCATTTCAGAAAATGTTAGTGAATTTTCTAGTTCAAGTTTAACTTTAGAATATGGAACTGTCGGTAATCCTATAAAAATTAAAGGAAAACGACTTAGAGCTGATAGGAATGATAAAACAGATAATATGCTTCAAAGTGGAAAAATAAGAAATGCACTTAAAAGATTTAATTTGATTGTAAAAGAAAATCCTAGTTTTGATAGTATTGAATTTGATAGACAATGGGCAGTGGAGAATACATATTCAGAAAATGTTTATTTCCATATGCAAGCAGTAGTTCAAAAAGGAAATATTGATGAGATATTGATATCAGATGGATTAGTGGCTAATATAGATTTTATTAATAAATATATTAAAAATTTTCATTTAGAATTTAAAAGTAAAGTTCAAGAATTAGCAACAAAAAATGTTATCAATGATGAAGGAGATTCTTCTGTCAAAGAGAATAATTCATATAAGCCTAGAAAGTACTTGAGTCTGAAAAAATGTTTAGATAAAATAGAAAAAAGTTATAGCCAGCTTACAATACAAGATAATTTAGAAGAAAGTATATCACAAGACATATATCAAGAAAAAATGTTTGTTCAAAAAAATTATCTAATGGATTGTTATTCAGCATTTGAGTGGTGTTTATTTTATCATGATTATAAAAATCCATTAGAAAAGCAAATGTATGTTGTTATTTCTAATCAAAGTGCATTTCAAAACAAAAAAACAATAATACAAATGGCTGAAAAATTAGGTATAAGAAATCCAAGTAAATATGAAGAATTATTTTCTTTTCTAGATGAGGATAGAATGAAACGAATGTATAAATCTAAGGTTCCAGAACTACGAGTAGCGATTAGTATTGCAATTATTGGTGCTGCAAAAGATGAAACAAATTTGATGAGAAATTTATTGAACAAAAGAAAGAATTTTATGTATATTTTAAAAGAACTGTTTTTAGAACATGGAGATTTAACACATCAGACAAAAATGCCAAACATTAATAAAGAAAGAAATAATATAATTTATGATTTACTAAAAGAATCAATTGAAATACTGTTGCCAGATTTTTTTATAGAAGAAAGGAGTACAGTTGCTAAAGTAAGCAAAAATGATGTTATTTCACAGGAAAGATTAAATGCAGAAGTAAGTCTTTCTAAAGAATTAGGTTATATGTACTTTTATAATATTATTTCTAGAGAATTAAAAAATGAATGGATTCAAATTTCCCCAGATAAACAGTATTTGCCTGAACCTTCAGATTATGTAAATATTTTATATCGTATAATGCAAGATACATTATATCAAAAATTGATTGATATTCAAAAGGATACACAATTGAAAAAGAATGATATTTTGAATAAAATTCATAAATTAGGAATAAATTCTAAATCTTTTGATAAAGTTAATGAGAAATATGTGACAAAAATTTTGAAAAATACAAATTCTACATTAGGTGCAAATGCTATGGTTTATTTATATTATCAAGAAGAAAATTATATAAGAGATTTAATATCTTTGGGATATGTTTCAATAGTAGAGAAATTATCAATATTAAGAATGCATGGAAACAATGTGGCATTAAATGTGGACACTAATGAATTAAATAAAATAAGAAGAGAACTTATGAATATAGTTAAGAAGATTGGAGGAGCATAATGGAGAATAATATTAATGAAATTCAAAAAGAAACAATAAGCAATAAAAATAGAGAAGAAAAAGCTATTGATGTCAAAGAGTTAGAAGCTAAGGAAATTGAATTAGAAAAATTGCGTCAAGAACTAATAAAAAAAGAAAAGGAGATTATTGCTGAAGAAATTCGTATCCAAAAAGAAAATGTTGAGTTAGATTCAAAGAAACAAAATATTGATAAGGAACTTCAATTGAATTTAGCTAAATTTGCAAAAAGTAAGGAGTTCTTAGAAAAATGGCAGGAAGAATTAACTGAAAAGCAAGGAGATATAAATTCTGAAAAAATTCGTATTCAAAAAGAAAGTGCTGAGTTAAATTCAAGAAAACAGAATGCTGAAAGTGAACTTCAACTGAGGTTGGCTGAAAAAGAAACTAGGGCTAGGAAAGCATTAAATGAAGAACTTAAAAAAAATAAAGTTGAATTTATTGAAGAGTTAGAAAGAAAGAGAAATGAGTTTGAAGAAGAAAGACAAAAAAAACTTGATGAATTTAATTTAGAACTTGCTAAAAAACATGCTGATGAAGAGGAAAAAAGAAAGAACGTATTACTCAAGAACTTGAATTGAAAAAAGAAAGAGAAGAGCAAAAGAATCAAATAGAAAGGAAACATAAAGAAGTTTTGAGTAATATTGAAGAAGAAATTTCAGAAAGAACAAGAGAGTTGAAATATAATGAGCAAAAAGTTGCTTTTGATAAAGAACGTCTGAAACAAGAAGATGAAAAAATGATTGAAAGAGAAAAAGACATAGAGAAAAAAGAGGAAGAGCTTAAAAATGAAAAACGAATTATTGAGAGAGAAAAACGTCGTTTAGAAAAAGAAAGATTAAGAATTGAAGAGGATAATGACAATCTTGATGTAGTTGTTAATAATAAAATAAATGATACAATTAAAAAACATAAATCACAAATAGAAGCAAAAGATAAAGAATTAGAAAGTCTTAGAACACAATTATCTGCATTAATCAGAGAACTTGAAGAAATTAAGAGTTTTAGAGAGGCTTATGGAGATGATCCGGCAGTTATTCAGAAGAACCTTAAGGAGCTAGAAGCAAGTAATAAGAATCTCAGAGATAAATTAGCAAATTGTTCTGATAAAGCTGAGATGGATTTACTAACAGACAGAAATAGAGAGTTGGAAGCATCAATTAATGAGCTAAGAAAAGAGAACTGTCATTTTTATGAATCACAGGAACAATACACCAACATGGAAGCGAAGTATAGAGATCTTGACAGTAAATATAAGGCATTAGAGTCTACTTGTGAGTCATTAAAAAATTTACTTGAAGAAAAACAAGAAGAATTAATAAGATTATCAGCACCAGAAGCAAGATTAGCTGATAGAGATGAAAGAATTTCTTCATTGAAAAAAGGAATTTTAGTTGATTCTAAGGATTTAATTGGTGCAGGATTACCAAATGAAACTGATGAAATAAAATGGCTTGAAGGGATTAGAGAAAAGTGTAGTTCTTATGGGATATCATTTCCAAAAAGAATTTTATACGCTTTTCACACAGCATTAAAAATTAATGATTGGTCAACTATTACAGTGTTAGCAGGTGTAAGTGGTACAGGTAAGTCTGAATTACCACGTTTGTATTCAGCTTTTGGTGGATTAAATTTTATTAGTGTTGCAGTACAACCTAATTGGGACAGTCAAGAGTCTATGCTTGGATTCTTTAATTCAATTGATAATCGCTTTGAACCAGAACCATTGTTAAGATTTCTTGTTCAATGTACAGAGGATGAAAAATACAAGGATTATATGAGTATTGTATTACTTGATGAAATGAATCTTGCATATGTAGAGCATTATTTTGCTGAGTTTTTGAGCAAATTGGAGACAAGAAGAGGATTAGCTAAGAAAGATTTGCCAAGTGTTGAAGTTAAATTGGGTGCAGGTGTAGAACCATATAAGTTGCAATTGGCAAGAACAATTTTATGGACAGGTACAATGAATCAAGATGAAACTACAAAATCATTATCTGATAAGGTCTTAGATAGAGGATTAGTTATTAATTTTCCTAGACCTAAAAAACTATCAAGTAGAACAAGTATGGGAATTATTTCAAAATATATAGGTAATAATCGTCCTATGTTACATAAATCTACATGGCAATCTTGGACAACTCATGAAATTGAATTTTCTGATGATCAAATGGTAGAAATTGAACATTTCAGAGAAATAGTAGAAGAAATAAATAATTGTTTAGAAGAAGTAGGAAGAGCTTTAGGTCATCGTGTTTGGCAATCAATAGAGTATTATATTGCAAATTATCCTGCAGTTAGACAAGCTAAAACTGAAGCAGGTGATGAATTAACAGGTGACTTAAGAGTTGCTATGAAGATTGCATTTGAAGATCAGATTGTTCAAAAGATAATGCCAAAACTTCGTGGTATTGAAACCCGTGGTAAAGGTAGAAATAGTTTACAAAGAATAGAAGATTTATTGGAAAATGAAGGTTTTGAAAATTTAAAGGATGACTTTGAAATGGCTTGTGAGCAAGGATATGGTCAATTTATGTGGAGTAGTGCTAAGTATTTAAACTCTGAAGATGCCCTAAGTTCTAAAGAAATTCAAGAAAGTAATGAAGAATTAAATTAATAGGAATAGATTCATTATGTTAATATAGTCTAGAAAGAAGGGGTATCATGGAGCGAATAGAAAATTATGAACAGTATTGCAAGGCATTTGTTGACAAAATGGATCATGATTTAAATCATGATGCAGAATTATTGTTATTTGTACAAGATTGGATTATTAAGATTTTGAGTTTCGTTGAATGTGATTCAATGGATTATAGTTTAAAAAAACTGCTAAAAGATAATTCAGATAAGACAAATCAAAAAAATGTAAAAGAAGATGCATTATCCAATATAATAGATGATACAAATATGGCATTTAAATATTTATCTGAAAATTTGAGAGAAAAGATTTTACGAGAAAATGTTCAGATGCCAGTATATAAAGTAAAAGAAATTAATAGTTATGGATTAAATTGGCTTAGTAGACAATCAGGAAGAACAATTAAACAAAAAATTTCATCTGCAGGAAATTCAATAATGGCTGTTCAAAGACGAATGAGTTTTGATACAGCGGAAAATCGTTTATTTATTGCATTTGCAAAAGAATTGTATGAAAAATTATTAATAAAACTTGATAATGTTCCTGAAAAAAGTATCCGATTTGAGGAAGAAGAATTTCGAAATGAACTGTCAGCATTTTTGTATAGAAAAGATATAAAAGAAATAAAAAGATGGGATAATTTGCCTCCTAATAATACACTTTTATCTGATCAAAATTATAAAAAAATTTGGCATGGTTGGAATGAATTAAAAAAATTAGATGTTCGTATTTCTAATGATTTCAAATACATGAACATTCGTTTGGCAACAATTTTTTTTGTAGAATTATTGACTCAAGTTCGTAATGTTTTGAAGATTCCCCAAGAACCTATTGAAGTTGATTATGATAATTACAATCTATATTTGTGCGATGAGGTTATTTATTGTCTTGATGGTAAAGGAAATAAAGTGAAAATTTGGATTAAAGAAAATATTGTTTATTCGTCTACAATAAAAGGAAATTTATATGCAAAATTTGAGAAAAATCATATGATTATTTCTTTAAATGGCAATTGTTTAAATGAATATGATATAATACCTACAATATTTTCAAAATATGTTCAATTATTTATAACAAAAATGGGAATTAAATTAGATAAAAATAGAGGATATATAAAAGAAACATCTAAGGAAAAGCATAAAGATATCATTATTGATATTTTTTCACTTCATCCTCAGTATATATCTGAAAATGGAAATATAAAAAAGCTCCAAGAAAGGATTTTGCAACAAAAATATCATGGTATTGATATAAATGGAGATGAAAGGGATTATTATATTCCTTGTGGAAAAACAAATGCAATAAAGATTATTGACAAAGTAACAGAAACCTATACAATCCCATATGCAGTTGATAATGGCTCTATGGAACAAATGAAACGTTTGATGCACATGATGGAAAATTACATATTAACAGATAATTTTACTTATACATTTCCTGATGCATATAATGAGTTTCAGCTTAGTATGGTTCATAAAGCATCTCGTATGGCATTTAGAAAAGTTGAAAATGTTCCATATAGTATAGGAGTCGTTTTTGAATATCAGCAAACAGAAGACTTTAAAAATAAATTTAAATTCGGAGATTTTATCTTAGTATTAAATTTGGTAGATGATGATTTAACATATACACTTCTTTCAGGTGTATATGATGAAGAAATTGAAAAAGATATTCCAGAATATAAAGGAATTGTATGGGAAAGGTATCCTACTTCAACATCAATATGTAAAGAAAGTATTAATGATAAAATTATTAATTATCTTATTAAATTAGGTTGTGATAGAGCAAATAAAGTGTATAAACTTTTTGGAATTGAAGGTATTAGAGATGAAGTAGATCAATTGAGTTTATTTTTTGGTGATTGTAATTGGTATGAAATAGAAGAAAGTGCAAAAAATATTATTGATTCATTTGCCCTTAATATTACAGATAATATTTCTAAATTCTTAGAAAAAAATAGTTCTATTATCAAAGGAAAAAATGTTCATATAATTTCACTAGTTAAAAATTTAATATATAAAGGAAATTTTTCATATCAGTATAAATCTATGCAAAATGTTTTGTTAGGGTGTATGCATTTAAAAGAGTTGCAAAAAAGAAGTTCTCTACCACTTTGGCACGATTATTTACCATCATTAGCAATTAAACTTATGTATGGCAAGTTTGATTTAATCAAAAATGCAAAAGTTGTTCCTAAGTTTGATAAAAAACAAAAGATATATATAAATAATACATTTACATTACCAAAAAATTGTGCTGAATATCATTTTAATCTTGTACAGGATGATAATGTGAAAAAAATGCAATATGAGGCAGTAATCAAGAACCTGGCATTTCCATTAAAAAATGAAGTAGAATGTAAATTACTAATGACATATCAATATGGAACAGAAGAACCATACGAATTAATATTTGTTCCATTAAATATTAAAGATGCAGGTTTTGTAGAGGCAAAAGTTAATTGGAGTAGATTGGAGGAATATCCATATCTTAAATTAAACATTCCAGAATTTCCACATAAATTGAATTGGGAGGATTTAAAGATATATCCAGGGAGAAAAGGTGATCTTATTAATGTTTATGATCAACTTAAAGAACAATACAAATTAATTAATAATGGGTATGAAACATATGATGTTTCACAAAACCCAATTAGGACATATAAAGGAAACCGTTGTGGTGAATTTTTTTATAAAAAATCAAATAAAACAATAAAGGTATTGTGGAATGAATGGGATTGGGAAAAGGGCGCAGAAAAACCTAAAGATATTTCTGTAATTTCATTTTTGTTATCAAAAGATGATAAAAAAAATGAAAATAGATATAGAATTCGAGACTTATATTCAGCAAAAACAAGAGAAAATTTATGGTTTTTGAATAAGAATGGAGGATATCAATGTATTGTATCATTTAAGTATCAAGGGGAAGAAAAGACTATTGCGATAATAGATCAGCAATTTGATATGCCAGAAAATTTTCATACAGGAATTAATGATGTATCGTTTGAGGTCAAAAAACTTCCAAATGGAAATTTAAGAGCTGTAAATATTCATGATGAAGATGGTCCAGAACCTGTAGAAGTATATATTGCAAAGCATATACACAGTGGAAATACTCCTCCAAAATACTTTATTAATTCATATTATGGAAAATGGACAAGAACATTGTTTGCAAATAATAGATCTTTGTCAGAAGAAGGATGTCCATCTGATTTTCGAAGAGCTTTTATGGAAACAGTAAATAATTGGGTTGGACTATTTTATAAATATGATGATATGAAAAACAAAGAAGAAATGTTCACTTTTTTATCTTTGGCAGCGAAAGATATTGGTCAGGCTTATTATGATATTGCTAAACAGGTTCTTGAAATGTATTCTTATGGTGAAATGGAAATACCATATGAAATTGGATGTGCACTTTGCGATTTGACTAATGATATGCAAAAGGAACTTTTAGAGGATATTTTGAAAAAAGTTGATGATCAATGTAAAATTATTGGCATACTCTCTAAAGCAATGTGGCATAATGAACAATTTGTATTTAATATTGATCTTGGATTAGTTTTGGATGAATATTTTCCTAAGGCAGTAGATTATATTGGCAAATTATTAGAAACAAATAATGGTAGAAGATTTAAGAGTAATGAACTTGAAAATATAAAAAATTGTTTAGAATTTATACTTGGAATTTTAAGAATTCGTTCACTTAATGATGTTCAAATAAATAAGAAATATTTGTCGCTTAACAACGGTAAAATGAGACAGTTATATAAGTATTTAGAGTGTATAGTAGATAGAAGAATTCCAATATATTCCTTTTTTAAAATTAGAGATTGCCAATAAAGGAGCTTATGAAGAAATTTATGATTTAATTTATGTGCTACTTGTTTATGTGACTGGATACAATACTGAAGGTGAAATCAAAATTTCAGGTATTAATATTGATTAACAAAAAACATTAGATATTGTATTATTATATAAAAAAAGATTAAAAATGAGATCTGTGAAAAATTGTAATTTATTATAATTATACTATACATTTCTTGAATATAATGTTATTCTGAAATTGTACAATTATAAAATATAGGGAGACTTGGGGAAAATAAAAATGAGGATAACTTTGTAAGCGTAAAAAAATTGATGTATAGAAATTTAAAATTTAT
>Ga0352976_1010094_pt1 | contig 20770 bp, 13 predicted proteins | sample Cowrumrumenfluid_FD_205949 | JGI IMG/M metagenome (GOLD analysis project Ga0352976, IMG submission 205949) | Metatranscriptome of Cow rumen microbial communities from the University of Illinois at Urbana-Champaign, USA - Cow X-1 rumen fluid... | ecosystem: Host-associated > Mammals > Digestive...
GTCTTCCAAACAAAAGGAGAGAAGGATATGTATAAAAGTTTTTCGATGGAATTAGCAGGAAAAACCCTTACCGTTGATATAGGGAGAGTTGCTAAGCAGGCAAATGGTGCTGCATTTATGCATTATGGGGAGACGACTGTATTGTCTACAGCTACAGCATCAGAAAAACCTAGAGAGGGGATTGATTTCTTCCCATTAAGCGTAGAGTATGAAGAGAAGATGTATGCCGTAGGAAAGATTCCTGGCGGATTTAACAAGAGAGAGGGAAAGGCTTCAGAAAATGCGGTTCTTACATCACGTGTTATTGACCGTCCTATGAGACCATTGTTCCCTAAGGATTATCGTAATGACGTTACATTAAATAACCTTGTAATGTCAGTAGAACCTGAGTGTAGTCCTGAACTTACAGCTATGCTTGGTTCTGCTATTGCAACAGCGATTTCGGATATTCCGTTTGACGGACCATGTGCAACCACACAGGTTGGTATGATTGATGGAGAACTCATTTTGAATCCTGGACAGGCACAAATGGAAGTATCTGATTTAAAACTTACGGTAGCTTCTACAAGTGAGAAGGTTATCATGATTGAGGCAGGAGCAAATGAAATCCCTGAAGAGAAGATGATTGAGGCGATTTATCTTGCGCATAGCGTAAATCAGGATATTATTGCATTTATCAATAAGATTGTAGCTGAGTGTGGTAAGCAAAAGCATGAATACACAAGTTGTGCTATTCCTGAAGAATTATTTGCAAAGATTAAAGAGATGTTCCCATCAGAAAAGATGGAGGAAGCAGTATTTACAGATGATAAGATGGTACGCGATGAAAATATCCGTGCAATCAAAGAGCAGTTAGAAGAAGCGTTTGCTGACAATGAAGAATGGTTAGGATTGATTGATGAAGCTGTATATCAGTATCAGAAAAAGACGGTTCGTAAGATGATCTTAAAGGATCACAAGCGTCCTGACGGAAGAGAATTGTCTCAGATTCGTCCATTGGCAGCAGAGATTGATATTATTCCTAGAGTACATGGTTCTGCTATGTTTACAAGAGGTCAGACACAGATTTGTAACGTTACAACATTGGCTCCTTTGGCAGAAGCACAGAAAATCGACGGATTAAATGATACTGTTACAAGTAAGAGATATATGCATCACTACAACTTCCCATCATACTCTGTAGGTGAGACAAAACCTTCCAGAGGACCGGGACGTCGTGAAATCGGACATGGTGCATTGGCTGAGAGAGCATTGATACCTGTACTTCCTAGCGAAGAAGAGTTCCCTTATGCAATCCGTAGTGTGTCAGAAACATTTGAGTCAAATGGTTCAACATCTATGGCATCTACTTGTTCATCATGTATGTCGCTTATGGCAGCAGGTGTGCCAATCAAGCGTATGGTTGCCGGAATTTCTTGTGGATTAGTTACCGGTGAGACAGATGATGATTACGTATTGTTGACAGATATTCAGGGATTAGAGGACTTCTTCGGAGACATGGACTTTAAAGTAACAGGTACAACAGAAGGTATTACTGCAATCCAGATGGATATCAAGATCCATGGTTTGACTAGAGATATTGTGGAAGGTGCAATTAAGAGATGTCGTGAGGCAAGAATGTTCATCATGGATACATGTATGAAGCCTGCTATCAGCGCGCCTAGAGAAGAATTAAGCAAGTACGCACCTAAGATTATCCAGCTTCAGATTGATCCTCAAAAGATTGGTGATGTAGTTGGGCAAAGAGGTAAGACAATCAATGCCATTATTGAACAGACTGGTGTTAAGATTGACATTACAGACGAAGGTGCAGTATCTGTATGTGGTACAGATGTAGAACTTATGACAAAGGCTGTAAAGATGATTGAAATTATTACATCAGAATTTGAAGAAGGACAGATTTTAGAGGGTGATGTAGTAAGTATTCGTGAATTCGGTGCCTTTGTAGAGTTTGCCCCTGGAAAAGAAGGATTAGTTCACATTTCAAAGATTTCCGATGAAAGAATTAAACATGTAGAAGATGTTTTGACATTAGGAGATCATGTAAAGGTAGTATGCCTTGGAAAAGATAAAATGGGCAGAGTGAGTTTCAGTATAAAAGACTGCAAATAACACAGTGAAAAGATTGTAAGTTAGATAGAAAAGATAAAAGAAAAGAACTGGATATAACAATGAATGAATATTTAAATTGAATAAATGTTTGAAATGTAAAATAGTAAACGTTTAATTAGTAAATGGAAATATTTGTGAAAAATGTTAAAAATCTGGTTCTTTTTTTCTGCTTTTTTGTCAAATGATATATGAACAGACTTTTGAAATGGAGACTAAAACAGAAAGAATAAAGGAATGAAGAAAAAGGAAAATACACAAAAAGCAAAAATGATAAAATAGTATTTTTGCAAAAAAACAAAAAATATAGAAAAATGTAATTAAAGTTAATTAAAATGTAATAAAAATCAAAAAAAATTGAAAAGAAAATTAGAATGTTGTGAAAATGCACAAAAGTACTTGAAATTTTAGAATTCACCTAGTATAATATAGATAGATTTTAGAAAAATTGCAAAACGTGAACATTTATAAAAAGATTTGTCGCAAAGGTGGATTTTTTGGTAAGGGCGGTAGAGAGGTATGGCAATTCAATTTTCCGAACAAAGAGGTAGAAAAAAGAAACGCTTAGGAGATATATTGATCTCGGAAGGTATTATCACAGAAGAACAGTTAGAAGAAGCTTTGAGTCGACAGAAGGTCATGGGTAAAAAGCTTGGAGCTGTATTGGTAGAATTAAATATTGCGACAGAAGATGACATCGTGACGGCACTTCAGCGTCAGCTAGCGTTAGATAGAGTAAAATTATCGGAAATTAAGATACCGGAAGAGATACTTAAGCTAGTACGTGAAGATGTTTTGCGTAAGAACACGTTGATTCCGTTTGCGTTTAGTATTGAAAATATGAATGTCCTTCGTGTTGCTATGGCGGATCCTTTAGATATTGTGGCGACGGACGATTTGGCTATATTGACAAATTTCCAGATTGAGCCTGTTATTGCAACATCCAGAGATATCGTAAAGGCGATAGACCGATATTTTGGAAACAGCGAGGCTATGAAGGTTGCTGAGCAGTTTGCAAAAGAGCGTAAGGAGAAAAAAGAGGAAAAACGTAAAGAAGAGGAAGTTGAGAATTTAGACGTTAGTAACGCGCCGATTGTTCAGTTGGTAAATAAGATTATCGAGCAGGCAGCGAGAAAGCGAAGTTCCGATATTCACATAGAGGCATTGGAAGACAGAGTTCGTGTGCGTTATCGTATTGACGGTGTGTTAAAACAGGAGATGCAGTATGATATCGAACTTTTAAATGCTATTGTTGCCCGAGTTAAGATTATTGGTGGTATGGATATTTCAGAAAAGCGTAAACCACAGGATGGTCGTATTACAAGTGTAGTTGATGGTATAGAGTATGATATCCGTGTATCAGTCTTACCTACAGTTTTTGGTGAAAAGATAGTTATGCGTCTTACTCAGAAGAAAGCATTAAATAGAGATAAGAAAGATTTAGGTCTGGCTCCAGATGAATTGGTACAGTTTGACAGAATTTTGTCACATCCACATGGTATCATCCTTGTTACAGGACCTACAGGTAGTGGTAAGTCTACGACACTTTATACAGCACTTAGCGAGTTAAATACTGAAGATGTAAATATCATCACAGTAGAAGATCCGGTAGAAGCAAATATTGACGGTATCAACCAGGTCCAGGTAAATAATAAAGCAGATATGACTTTTGCTAATGCGCTTCGTTCTATCTTGCGTCAGGACCCGGATATCATCATGATTGGAGAGATTCGAGACAATGAAACTGCAGAGATTGCCGTTAAAGCGTCTATTACAGGACATTTAGTTGTTAGTACGCTTCATACAAATAGTTCGGCAAGTACCATTACCCGTTTGGAAGATATGGGAATAGAACCATATCTGATTGCAGATTCAGTAGTAGGAGTTATCGCTCAGCGACTTGTTCGTAGACTTTGTCCAAAGTGCAAGAAGAGTCGTATGGCTGATGTTACAGAATTAGAAGCTTTAGGAATGGGACCGGACGAGAAGGCAGTCATTTATGAACCGGTAGGATGCCATATGTGCAATAACACCGGATATTACGGTCGAATTGGTGTATATGAGATTATGGAAGTTACACCTGCTCTTAAAGATATTATTTCAAGACATGGAAATGCTGATGAAATAAATAAAGTAGCTTTGTCACAAGGAATGAAGACTCTTCGTTTATCAGCTGGAAGGTATGTCCTTAGTGGCGTCACATCTATTGCTGAGATGAAGAGAATTGCATTTGAATAAGATACCCTAAGGGGAGAAGGGAATGAACTTATGATTACGATTAACGAGTTGTTAGCAGAAGCTAGACGAAGAGGAGCATCCGATGTTCATATTTCAGTTGGAATTCCTCCTAAATTTCGAGTTCATGGTACTTTGCAAGACTTGGTAAATTGTCCGAGACTTATGCCGGAAGACACAGAACAGATTATTCAGCCGATGTTATCAAAGAGAACTACAGAAATATTGGTTGAAAAGGGAGAGGTTGACTTCTCTTATTCACTTCCGGAAATGGGACGTTTCCGTGTAAATATCTTTAAGCAGAGAGGTACATATGCGGCTGTATTGCGTTTGATTAATACAGAAATTCCAACGCCGGAACAGTTAGGACTTCCACCTTCAATTTTAGGATTGACAGAACTTAGAAGAGGACTTGTTCTTGTAACAGGACCTACAGGTAGTGGTAAGTCTACAAGTTTGGCTTCATTGATGAATATTATCAATGAAAATTATGCACATCACTGTATTACATTGGAAGATCCGATTGAGTATGTTCATAATCATAAGAGATCAGTAATGAACCAAAGAGAAATTGGTTTGGATACCGGTGGATTTGGAGATGCGCTTCGTGCAGCACTTCGTGAGGATCCGGATGTTATTCTTGTAGGAGAGATGCGTGACCTTGATACCATTCAGACAGCTCTGACAGCTGCAGAAACTGGTCACTTGGTATTTTCTACTTTGCATACCATCGGTGCAGCACCAACCATTGACCGTATCATTGACGTATTCCCGCCAGAACAGCAGCAACAGACGCGTGTTCAGTTGGCAGGTGTATTAGAGGCCGTTATTTCACAGCAGTTGATGCCAGTTATTGGTGGTAGAGGACGAGTTGCAGCTTTTGAGGTAATGCTTGCAAATCCAGCCATTAAGAACTTGATTCGTGAAGCAAAGTCACATCAGATTCCATCTATGATTCAGACCAGCCGTAAACTTGGTATGATGCTCATGGACGATGCGATTTATGATTTATATTTGAGAAGACAGATTGATGCAGAGACAGCACTTTCCTATGCGGTAGACCCTGCATCTCTGGAAAAGCGTATGTTCTAATGACAAATTGGGAGAGGTGATATTGTGGCGACATACGAATATACGGCTGTGGACCGTGCCGGAAAACAGAAAAAAGGTACTATGGAAGCTCAGACAGAAGAGCGAGTAAAAGATTTTCTTAAGAGCGAGGGATTGATTCCCATAACCATTAAAGAACAAAGTATTTTAAGTAAAGATATTAATATTGGTGGAAAAAAAGTAAAAGCAAGAGATTTGAGTGTATTTTGCCGACAGTTTAACAGTATTTTAAATGCCGGTGTTACGATTTTGAATGCCTTGAACATGTTATCAGAACAGACGGAAAATAAAGTTCTGAGAGAAGCTATCAAGCAGGTACAGATTGACGTAGAAAAAGGTGAAAGCCTTACAGTAGCCATGTCGAAACATGCACAGACATTTCCACCGATTATGATACATATGGTGGAAGCCGGAGAAGCATCCGGAAGTTTGGAGATTGCGTTTGAACGTTTGGCTGTTCAGTTTGAAAAACAGGCAAAGACCAGCGGTTTGATTAAAAAAGCTATGGTTTATCCTTGTGTAGTAGTTGTTGTGGCGATTGCCGTTGTAATTGTCATGTTAGTAGTAGTATTTCCACAGTTTGAGGATATGTTCGAACAGGTAGGTGGTGATTTGCCTGCCATTACTAAGATTGTAATTTCTCTTAGTAATTTTGTGAAGCATTTCTGGTGGCTACTCATTATTTTGAATATTGGTTTGATAGTTGGATTTATTACATTCAAAAAGAGTGAGAATGGACAGCAGTTTTTATCAAAACTTGCACTTAATATGCCGGTTGTGAGAGGACTGACTACAAAGTCATCTTCAGCAACACTTGCAAGAACTTTAAGTACACTTCTTGCTGCAGGTATTACTCTTGTAGATGCAGTTGAGATTAGTTCAAAAGTTATCAGCAACGTTATCGTTCGTACAGCTTTGAGCGATTCTGTTGATGAGATAAAGAGAGGTATTCCGTTATCTGTTCCTCTTCAGGAGTCAGGTGTGTTCCCTCCGATGTTATATCAAATGACACGTATCGGAGAGGAGACCGGTAATATCGAAGGTATGTTAGAAAAAATTGCAGATTACTATGAGGAAGAAGTGGAAAATACCACTGCAGCTTTGACTTCATTATTGGAACCGATGATTATTGTAGTGTTAGGTTTCCTAGTAGGATTTATCTTATTGTCAATTTACATGCCTATGCTTGGAATGTACTCAGCAATTGAAAATGGTTGATGTAATTTTACAAAATAGATTTATCAGATGATAAGATTATGAGATACACTAGAAAGGTTGTATTATAATTTGGTCATAGGTAGGCATATGCTTACTTTTGATATACACCTTTGGTTTAAAAAGGGAGAACAACAAACTATATTTTAAGAAAAGGAGAGATGGGTTATGGTAAAAAAACTAAAAGACCTACAAAACAAAAAAGGAAAGAAAGGATTCTCTATGATTGAGTTAATCATCGTTATTGCTATTATGGCGATTTTAGTAGCATTAATTGGTACTCAGTTAATTCCATATCTTGAGAAATCAAGAACAGGTAGAGATAGAGCAACAATGGACACTATTTTAACAGCAGCGCAGACAGTAGTTGCAGATCATGAGCTTACAATTACTGATGCAGAGAAAGTATCTGAAATTATTGGTAGTGATGAAGAAATTAAGAAGGAATTTGAAAAATACGCTGGTTTAGCACTTGATGACAAGCCTTTCAAGGCAAAAGATTTTAAAGATTCTGAAGTAGGTAATGTTCAGTTTGAAGTAAAAGATGATGTAATCGAATCTGCATACATCTTGAATGGTGATAAAGAACTTAAAGTTCAGAGAGATAGAACAAAATAAGTTAGTATCAGTTATTAAATTTTCCACGCTACTTTTGTAGCGTGGGAATTATAAAGGGAGAGGCACCATGAGTAGTTTGGTTTACTGTTTAGCAATTTTATATGGACTTGTAATTGGGAGTTTTTTGAATGTCCTGATTTTACGTATTCCTGCCGGGAAGGATTTTGTAAAGGAACGTTCTCACTGCATGAGCTGTGGTTACCAGTTAGCCTGGAAAGATATGATTCCGGTTGTAAGTTATGTATGCTTAAGAGGTAAGTGCAGAAAGTGTGGAGAGCATATTTCTATACAATATCCACTCATAGAATTGTTAAATGGAATACTTTATTTTTTTGTGTTTTATTTCAATGGTGTGAATTATACTTCCGTAGTTTACGTATTTGTAGTATCTGCGCTGATTGTTGTGTCTGTGATTGATTTTAGAACTTATGAAATTCCATTTGGTTTGACATTATTCATTGCAGCTATGGGTGTGGTTGCTACAGCAATTGATTATAAGCATATTCCTTTGCATATCATCGGAATGTGTTCCGTAGGATTGTTTTTGGAAATCCTGTTTATTGTATCCGGTGGAAACTGGATTGGTGGCGGTGATGCTACGCTTATGATGGCTGCCGGTTTGGTAGTTGGATGGAAGAATATTATTGTTGCATTTTTGCTGGCATGTATTTTAGGCGCGGTAATTCATAGTATTCGTATGAAAGTATCCGGTGAAGATCATGTGTTGGCGTTTGGTCCATATTTATCTATGGGAATAGTCATCGTTATGATCTGGGGAGACCAGATTTGTAACTGGTATTTTTCAATGATTGGTTTATAAGCAGTCATAGGATTAAGCAAATATATTTTAAAAATGAGAGAAAATGCCTGTTTTCATGTCGCAGAGATTTAAGAAGGATTGTGAGTGTGTAATCAGATTTTAGGTTTGTGCGATGCGAAAATCGGCATCAATGTAATGTCTTGCAATGTAAGGAGGAGAACATAGTGGGGAAGAAAATTTTAAGTATCGAGATTGGATTACATACCACTAAGGTGTGTGAGGTTGAGGCTGGAAAAAAGAATCCACATGTAAGCAATTGTATTACGTTTGATACACCAGATAATATTGTTGAGGATGGATATATCCTGGATAAAGAGTTGATGGCGCAGACATTAAGGTCTAATCTTGCGAAAGCAAAGATGAACAGTAAGGATGTGAACATTACGATTGTATCTACAAAGATAGCAAATCGTGAGGTTGTTATTCCTAGTATGCCGGAAAGCAAGATTCAGGCGATGATTGATACAAGTGCTTCTGAGTATTTTCCATTGGATGTTTCGGAATATACGATTTCTTATAGTATCTTAGATAAGATTAATACGAAAGAAGAAAAGAAGATTAAGCTGTTACTTTTGGCAGCTCCAAATAACTTAATCAAGAATATTTATGCCTTTGCAGAAATTGCAGGTTTAAAACTAAATGCCATTGATTATATCGGAAACAGTGTTTACCAAATCTTAAAGAAACAGGTAGGTAGCAGAGTAAATGTTTCCGTTCAGATTAATGAACAGACTACATTAGTAAATGTCATTGAAAATGAAAAACTGGCATTGCAAAGAACTATTCCATATGGTGCTATGAATGTAGTTTCGGCAGTACTTGATAATTCAATTTTTGGTAAGACAAATACAAGAGATGCGATGCAGCTTTTGATGCAGGAAAATATTATTAATGCAAGACTTGACATGGGTGGCGAAGTAAATCGAGCAGTGCCTATGGCATCAGATGATTATGATCGTGTAATGAGAGAATTACGAGGCAGAGAAGATGTTACGAACACGATTCAGTACATTATGAACAATGTAAACCGTGTATTGGATTACTTTATGTCACGTAATTCAGATAAGAGAATCAACGCCATTTATTTAAGCGGTGTTGGTGCGAAGTTTAAAGGTATTGAAGTGTTATTTACAAATGAAACCGGATATGATGTTAAGAAGATTGATAATTTATTCTCAGTCAGCTTTGCGAAAGGTTTGGTTTCAGAGGGAGAGCAGGCAGATTACTTAACTGCAATTGGTGCTTCTATTGCTCCGATTGGATTTGTTCCAGAGGATATCCGTGGCGTGAAGAGTAACGCTGGAAATAATGGACATATTGCTGTTGCTGCATTTGTTGGAGTTGTAATCGTTGCTGTTTTGATGTGTGCCTTTGCAGGTGTTCGATATGGAGTGTTAAAGACAAAAAACGATAGTTTATTAGCCGAAAGAGATGAAAAATCTTATATCCTTGCAGTTTATGAGAACCATTATAATGCTAAAAATGCATACGGATATACGCATTATATGTACAATCTGACTTCAGGACGTAATTACCAGTTGACTATGATGTTTGAAGAATTGCAGAAGATTATACCTTCAAACATGAGAGTTACTGCATTGACTTCAGATAAATCAACAATGACTATTACTTGCGAGGCGAAACCTGACAAGATGGCGATTGCTTCGTTTATCAACGCATTGGAATCATTACCCAATATAGTTACTGCAAATGTTTTGTCAATCGTTGAGAAGGTGGATGAAGATGAAAAAATCGACCAGCAGGTATTTACAGTGATTTGTCAATATCAGAGTTTTGATGCATTGACAGAAGAAAAGGTAACATTGCAGGATGAGATTGATGAAAATCTTCGATTAGAGACAGAAGAAGCAAATGCCGAAGTTGAAGAAAATAAAGAAGTGCAAACAGATAATTAGGAGGGAAAATAGATGAACAACAAAAAAATTACATCAAACGTGTCTGAAAAAGATAAAATATTGTTGTGTGTACTTGGAAGTATCTTGGTATTAGCTGCGGCGTATATAATTGTTTTTTCTCCATTGCAAAAAAAATCTGCTGTATTGGCAGAGGATAATGAAGGGTTAAGAAGTTATATCACTGTGTTGGACAACATGAGAGAAAATGAAGAGACTAAGAAAGCTGAAATTGTTGAATATAATGAAAAACGTGATGAAATGTTGTCGCATTTTTCTAAAATCATTACAAACGAAAATGTTGTTGAGATTATGGATAAGTTAGAAACTGAGACTAATTTTTTCACAAGTCAGAATACAATTGTTTTAAATGATTTGGTGTTTAGTCAGGAAGATAGTAGAAACAATGGTGATGTAGATATTGATACTTCAGAAGATGAAATTGTTGATTCTGAGTATAAACCAGAGGTGAATAAAGAATTACTTCAGGAATATGGTGATATCATTACAGAGCGTAACTGTGTAACTGTTGCATATTCTTGTTCATATCAGGAATTGATGGATGCGATTAATTATATTAACAGCTTCAGTTCAAAGATGAGTGTAGATAATGTTGTAATCGGATTTGATACAGAGACTGGAAAATTAAAAGGAACTATGGATATCAACATTTACTCTGTAGATGCCGGAATTGATGCAGATAAAGTTCCAGATTATCAGGGCGGAGATTACAATGGTGTTAACTACGGTATTAGTAGTAATATCTTTGGCTCTCGTGAGGGAAGTTCGAAAAAGAAAAAAAAATAATAGGAAGAGTAACATAGCTCTATCATTAACAGAAGTGGGTTGACTAGTGTTTTTTACTAGTCGACCATTTCTAAATATTGGAAGGAGTGTTCTTGGAATGAGCATGAGCACAAGAAAAAAAGGATTTACTTTATTGGAAGTATTGGTATGTTTGGGTGTTATTGGAATATTATTTTTGCCATTACTTACCTTTTTTTCCGGTAGTATGAGGATTAATGTTGCATCGAAGGAAAAACAAAGGGCTATAAATGTTGCCCAGGAAGTAATGGAAGAAATAAAGAGTATTAATAACATTAGTGGTATTAATACTTCTTCAAACTGGATAAGAAAAAAGAGTGATTTTACCAATGATTGTACAGATGAATTGGTTGATTCTACAACAGGTGCTTTTAAGAATACAAAATATTATTATGTTTCGAAAAAAGGATATGAAAGTGACGGAAAAAACTATCAAGTAAGAGTAAAAGTCGATTGTTCGAAATATAGTGAGGATATTTTTTCTAAAGTACCTGATTTGTCATCTATTGGTGGGGGAAATGTAGTAATGGCCACAGAGGCTGACGAGACAGAAAGTGTGCTTAGGATTTATCAACAAAAAAATCTGCAGGCAACACATTCATCTCCTTTATCTATTGGTGAACTTGCGAAGCATCTTAAGAAGAAGATTATTGTAAGTGTGACGGATACAGCTGTAGAAGATGGCATAGAGTTAATTCCAAAAGGAATGGTTCGTGTTCAAGTTTATAACGAGTACACTATGACTTCTGTAACCGGTTGTGATAATCTTGTAATCAATAGTGATAAGATTTTTAATGATATGGTAGTATATAATGACTTCAAAGAATTGTATTTGTTTTACAGTTATGATGTTTATATGGAGAATAATGATATAAATCATTCCGAACCTATTTTGCATGAGATTGATTTGGATGTGCAGTATTCGAAACATAACGATTGGAAGCCGAATTTTAATTTTAATGTTGTTTGTCGTCGGCTTTATGGATTTGACAATATCGGTGGACAGACATATGATAAGACTTCATTTAAAAATGATATTGTTATTTCTAAATCCTTTAATGGTTATGCTTTGTCGTTGACTGATACTTCTATTCCAATTAAGTCAAACATTAGTTTTAGTGTGAAATGTGGTGCAGATAGTCAACCAGGACAAGCATTGTCAAGTATGGAGGACTTTATTTCGGATCAAATGACACAAAGATTTGCGGATGTTACTGTAGAAGTGTTGGATAGAGAAAATAACAGTACTGAGGTTGTTTTAGAGTCTACTGTGATGCTTTCTCTTGAGGATAGGAGTGTGAGCTGATGATGCAAAAGAAAAAAATGAAACAAGGTAGTGCTTTAGTTTTCGTAATCATTGCAGTTGCATTTGTTGGAATATTGGCATCTATTGTGTTGCGTGCAACTTTGATAAATGTGCAGACTAAACGCGTAAACACTAACATGAAAGAAAATCAGTACACTGCTGAAACTGCTATGGATGACTTAAATATTTCAATCCAAAATATTGCTGCAGTGAGAATGAAAAAAGCATATGCATATTTGTTGGATAATTATTCTTCAACTCTTTCAGGTACTGAAGAAAAATCATCTATTCAGTCTCAGTTCGCAAAAAAATATTTGGAAGGACTGGTATGTGCTTTTACAAAGGATGAGTCTTTTGCTTTGAATCCTAATGCCACATTTAATAAAAAGTATGATTATGAAATAATAGAAAATGAATTTAAAAAGACAATGAACAAAGTAAAGGAATCTTGGAGCGACAGTGGAAAATCTAAGTTTAAGGTTACTTATGTTGAAATTCCTGAAAAAGAAAGAAATATAGAGTTGGTTTATTCGGATAGTCCAAATGCCAATTGTTATCTTGTTTTGAAGAATTTATCAATTGATTATGTTGAGAATAGCTATTCTACCAGAATTACAACAGATTTAAAGTTAGTTGTTCCAAAGATTAATTTTCAGGGTGGTAGTATTTATCCGGACTTTACAAAGTTCTGTATTATAGGTGATAAAAGTGTGGAAGCTATTAGTGGCGGAGATAATTATGGCGAGGGTAGCGTTTACGCTGGTGAAAATGGATTGAATGTATGGGGAACTTTGGCATTACGTGGAAGTTCAGCCAATCTTATTTCAAGAGGCGATGTTCTTGTTGAAAAAGGTGGTACATTAACTGCCGGAACTAAAGAAAATCCGATTTCTATCTGGACAGAAAACCTAGGAACCAGTAATTCAAATGCTAATCCTGCATTTAGTGATTCGTCATTAGCAAATCTGACCGTGCATGGTGACTGTTATGTTCATGATGATTTGAACTTGAACTCAAGTTATTCTACGGTAGACATTGATGATGGAAATTATTATGGATATACATTTAGTGAAAATAATAATACAATATCAGCTGCTTCTGAACGTTCGCTAAGTAGTAGTGCGGTTTTGATTAACGGAAAAAACTCTTCCTTAAAAATGGGAGATGGTGTAAAACAAATATTGTTAGGTGGACGTGCTTTTGTTTCTAAGAGTAGTGATTCTTACCAAAACGATATGTCAAATGATATTATGATTGGTCAGGCTATTTCTGTAAAGAGTGATCAAACGTTTGCTTTGGTAGCAAAGGAATATCTTCAAGAAGGAGTATCAAATCCTATGCCTGAGGCAGCTTTAAAAAGACTTGGACTTAAAGATGGGCAGGATGACTTGACTGAAGAGGAATACTTAAATAAATATAAAATTATGACAAACAGTGGATTGAAGTATATGAAAAGGTATGTTAACGCCAAAAAACCATTTGTACCTTATTACTATACGATTGGTACAGGTGGTTGTATGGTGTACTTCTATTACAATTTCAAAAGTCAGCAGTGTGCCAACAATTATTTTGCAAAAGAAGCAGGAAATGCTTTGTACGAAAAAGCAAAAAGTGCTGGATATCTGAGGATTGATGAAAAAGCTGATGGAATTAGTTTGTCAAATAATTTGATTTTATTTACATATGCTAATTATTATAATGCTAATCACAATGAAACTTTAGTTGATTTTAATCCGGATGCTAAAGATGATTTTTTGGAGGACGCTATTCGCTTATCGGCAAAATACCGTTCCATGCAGGAAATTTTATCTACTGGTTATGCTAGTAAATATGATACTTCCACAAGAGCAGTAGATTCTGATGGTACAGGGTTTAATATTCCTGATAAAACTAAAAATCGTGTGTTTGATGCGTTGTTGACGGATGATTCCTCGTATAAATACAAGTTTGTAAAAGAAAGAGAAGAAAATGCAGAAAGCAATGGTTTCCATTCATTAGGTGACGGAGAAGTTTTCTATAAATGTGTACCTGTAACGCTTGATGATGGAACAAATGTGTATGCAATTTTCTTAGTTGGAAAAGACGGGGAGAGTGGACTTGCTTCGAAGGTTGATTTATCTCAAGTAATGTCTGCTACAAAGATTTCTTCGGCTGATACTGCGATTGTGGTAGCTAATTGCGATATTAATGTAAATCAAAGCATTAATGGTCTTGTAATTTCATCTACTACAGTGTCTATGATTGGATCAGCTGTTGGTATTACGGCACAGTCTGGTTTATTACAATCGATGTTTACACAACAAAAAAATGTTGAAGTGGACAGTAGTACGCCGGCTGCAAATAAGTTTTTAACATATTTTAAATGTTTTTCAGATTTGGATTTTGGAAATTCAGATGATACGGACAAGAATATTGCCTTATCAAATTATTTCCGTTACCAGAATTGGAAGAAGAATGATGAAGAATAGTGATGGAAGGGAGTGATACGAGTGAAAAAACACTCAAAAGGTTTTACGATGATTGAGCTGATCATTGTAATTGCGATTATTGGAATTTTTACAGCCCTTTCAACAATTAGTTTAAATTACCTTCATGCAGGAAATATAAAATCATCAGCGCAAAAAGTGAATCGTGTGTTGACAGAGCTTAAGATGGACACAATGAGTCGCGAGAATAGATCATTTATGTATATATACAATAAGGATGATAATTATTATATGTGGTGTACAACAGATGATACATTTTCTATGTTGTCAGCTCAAGGAGAGAGGATTGGAAATTCTTCTACGAGGATTGTTGTTGATGGCAATGAGTTGACTAGTGGAAATCATGTAAAAATTGCTTTTAGGAAAAGTAATGGAGCTTTTATTTCAGGTACACCAGAAAGAATTGAATTTTCAAAAGATGATGGAACTTTTAAGTATGTGGTTACCTTGGTAGTTGAAACAGGAAAGCATTATATTGATAAAGTGTAAGGAGTTGGCAGCATGGAAAGAAAAGAAATAAATAATCTGGTAGAAAAAAACAAAAATGCCGGATTTACCTTGGTTGAGATGCTGATTGCTATGTTTATATCTTCACTTGTTATTCTTGGCGTTAGTCAATTTATGGTTACATCTACCAATGTGTACAAAGGTGTAAATCATCAGGTGGACGTTCAGATGGAATCACAGGATTGCGTAAATGCGATTAGTAATCGTTTGTTTGAGGCTAATAATGTTAAATTTAAAAATGCTTCAGATGAGGCGTATATCGAAATCTTTTATGAATTGACGCCAGGGGCTAATTATAAAAGTGTACGACAGGATATATTCTGGCTTGATAAAAAAAGTCATAATATGTATTTGTTTGTTTGTGATGATGCGTCGGATTATTCCGATGCGTTTGGTTCACATAAAAATAAAAGATTATTTGCAGAAGGTGTGCTTGGTGTTGATTTATCGGTAGGTGGTACAAATGATTCATTTGATAAATCTGTATTCGATAAAAATGTTGAGTTTTGTTATTCTGATAAATTGATTGCATATTCTAAGAATCCAGAAATCCAGATTAATATCGAAATGCAATCGGATGCCGAAAAAACAAATAACAGTAGTGCAAATAGTTATCAGTATACTTACGTTATTAATTCGTCAGCATCGCCAAGAAATGAGATTGTACAGTTAGATAGCTAATGATTTTAGGGGAATTAAGATGGAGATTGAAAAAAAGTTTACACTAAAAGAAATTCCAAAAGATTTGGACAAGTATGATAAGATTGAAATTGAACAAGGGTATTTATGCACTGGACCGGTGGTTAGGATTCGAAAGGCAAATGATGAATATATTTTGACATACAAGAACAAAACCGGTATTGATGAAAAAAAGATAAATACAAAAGTTCATAATGAGATTGAGTTACCTTTATCAGAAAAAGCATATATGCACTTGAGAGAAAAAGTGGATGGTAAAATTATTAAAAAAACCAGATATTTAATTCCGTTAAATAATGGATTAAAGATGGAATTGGATGTTTTTCATGGTTATTTGAAAGGTTTGGTTTTTGGTGAGGTTGAGTTTGCATCTATTGAAGATGCTACTGCATTTCAAATGCCTGATTGGTTTTTGGCAGATGTAAGTTCTGATTATAGGTATAGAAATACATATTTATCTAACATTGAATGTTGGACAGATGCGTAAGGGAGTTACTTGTTCGATATGATTGTAAGGAGGAAGAATTATGAGGAAGCATAATTGTTGGAAATCATTAAAATATGCTATTGGCGGTTTTTGTATTGTGGGAATGCTGGTAGGTGGTTATTTTTCTCGTAATATGATTCAACAAATAATAAAAGGTGATGTTGAAAAATACGAATCATCTTCGATTGATTATAAGGCTTCGGATTATGCAGAAGAAGATTATATTGTTTTAGAGATTGTTCCTGATTATAGCTATGCACGTCTGGGTTATGGCTTTATAGGATGTGAACCTCTGAACTATTTTAAGGCATGTAACGAAAATAAAAATGCGGCTACTTGGATTAAGGAAGCTGCTGGTTCTGTTGATGGTAAAGGACTTGTTGAGGTTCGAAAAAGTCTGACTTCGTCTGAATATAAAAAAATACGTGAGTATTATTCAAATAATTTAGGTTTGGATATTGGTGATTATTTTAAAAAAGGAGTTGCTGTTTCTAGTGGAGCAGGTATTTCGAAGACAGATTATGTTTTAAAAAGTGAAAATAAATTCGTTATAAGTAATAATTCATTTGATGGATATTTCGGCGAGAGTGGAGATGATATTGTAGTTGCAACATTTACTGCAAAGGATTTGAATGGTTTATCAAAAACGAATTTAGATGATTTACTTAGTAAAGTTGATATGATTTATGTGAACGATGCATATAATTCGAAAGAAGAACAAGTAAAGATAGCAAAATTGGATGAATTTAAACTAGGTGAGTCAACAAGTGCTGGTAAAACTTATGCTTCAGATGCTACTTTGGATTTAGAGTTTTCGACGACTGTTAAAATGATGAAGCGTATTGGAGATAGGGAAGAACCATTACCGATTATTTTTGACAAAAAAGTGTATGATGATGCTTTGGAAAATTCTGCTGTTTCAAAGGACGGTATTACTACTAGACAATATGCACTTAATCGTGCGGCAAAGTATAGTGGTGATGGTACCTTTAAGATGATTAGTAGTAGTAGTGATAGTTTGTTTAAAACAAAAGATTCGGATGGTAAAGCTTTATATGAAGCAGGATCAAATTTAACGGGTTCATGCAATAATATGTATAAACTATACTTGATGTCTATGTTCAGAGATCCTGCGGAATTTTACAATTTGTTTTTGGAGTGCTTGGAATATGATACTGATGCAGTGATTGATGAAACGACTGGAAAAAATAATCTACAGACTGGTGATGCAGTGCTTTATTGGACACCGTATTCATTTTTGCCATGCCAAGGTGAGATTAGCGCTGACTTTAAAGCGGATCCTAGAAAAAAAGGTGATGAGAAATATTGGAAGAATATGGGGATTGCTTTGGAGCCTGAAAGCGGAACATGGAGAAGTCATAATACGTTATCAATAGAGGACTCGCTTCATTCAAAGACAAGCCTGATTGCTGCTGAAAGAACAGGTGATTATGAAATTGTTAGTGCTTATACAGACAGCAGAACGTATACTGTGCTAGAATTAGAAGCTACAAATCATTATAACTATGCGTCTGATAAAATATGTAAGGATGGAAAGGCGGAAGGAAGAGCTTATTTTGAAAAGTATATCCCATATACAGCATATACGAACAAGGATACATTTTGGGTTGTAGTGAAAGGTATGTCTACTGCCACGTTTGTAACGAAACGTAATGATCTTACCTCGGATTATGATATGATTTACATCGGCAGTAATATAGATGGTTTCCGTACTAAGGATGGAAAGACCTATTATGGCTCAAAGAAAAACTCAGATCGAAATTATGAGATGAATGGTGTGATTTATTCTCATCAAGGGCCGTTTGTTATACAAAGAACGGTAACTGGTGGTGAAAAAAGATCATGGACCGGAAAAATAGGAGAAGCTTCCAATTATGCTTATTTCGGTGATGGTAATATTAAGCAAATTAGTTGTGATGTAGGTGCAGTAAAATTAACAAAGGATAATTTTACAAAAGGTAGCTTACGTTATCCAGGTACGGATATTACCACGGTACGTGCAAAGCATCTTAATTCATTTTTGAATGCCGGATTGCCTATAGTTGTGGAAAATGAATTGTATTTAGATGTAATTGGTACGCAAAAACATCGGTTTACAGATGATACGCTCACGAATATAGAGTATAACACTACATTCTTTGAGGATATTGAAGAAAATGAGATGTATCAACTTATTTACAAGAGATATAATGATGTTTTTAACACAACCTTTGATTGGCATGATGCACGATATGCACATGCGAATGATTTGAACAAGGAAAAGGTATATGCAATAAAAACTATTTGTGTAAAAAGACCTGTATTAAAAGTTGAAAAAGTCACGACTTCTGCAGGTCAGGTATATGATAGTGAGGCATTGAAGAGCAATTGTACCTATGATTTTAAATCTGATAATAGCGTCAGACAGTTTACTTTTAAGATAAATGTATCAGGTACTGATGAGACGAGTCGTTATATGTGCCAGATTTTCGTAGATAAAAATGCGGATGGTATATATAAACCTAATGAGGTTGTGCGAAGTACTGCTATTACTTTAAAAAACAGTAGGGCAAATGTAAGTTTCAATATGAATACTGCTTATACGGGTGCTTTTACTTGGAAGGTTGTTGTAACAAATAACATAAATCAAGACCTTATTGCATCGCAAATCGGGTATGGAAATATCAAACGTCAGGAAGACGAAGAAAAAAAGAAAATTAAAGTATTGCAGATTAAGTCATCCAATTATCATTCAGTAGATTGGTCACAAAAAAAGGGAGATACTATTAACCTTGGTGGAAAAAATGTTGCAGATCCAAAAAATTCACCTAAATTTGATAGTACGTATAGTGATACCAGTACACAACTTGTTAATATGATAAATGAAACTTCTGATTACAATATTGATGTGGATTGGATGCAGTTTTTAGATTTTGGTGAAAATATTACGAGTGTTGACCAACTAGAGAAATATGATATGCTCCTGTTTGGTTTTGCCGACAGTTATTGTCCGTATAAGATGACAGAAACAACTGCAAAGGTAATCCAGGATTATATTGATCTTGGAAAAAGTGTTTTGTTTACCCATGACTTAACCGGACCGCAAAACCATACTAATTGGAAAGAGGGAATGAGTGGTACTTGGGAAACATATCACACAGAACCAAACACAGGAAAGGGCTTTAATTTCTATTTGCGTGATGTTATGGGATTAAATCGTTTCCAGATGAATACTAAGATTAAAGATACGTTTTGTTCTTCAAATTACACGAAACATAATTATCATTATTCTAGTGATTGGTTGCCATTTGGTTTCACTTATACAATTTTGATGCATAACAGTAATTCCTATTATGCAGGATGGTCAGGCCAAGATAGGTCAGAAGCCAATAATTATGCAGAAGAAAAGGAATATTGGGGCCCATATAAAGGATTGGTAACTAACTTGTGGGTTGGTAGTAGTAGTGGTAATGATCACCATTCTCCTACTATTGAGAATGGATATGTTGCAGAAACAGTAGCCAAAGTAAATGATGGACAGATTACAAAATATCCGTATGATTTGGATAAGGAAATAGCAAAGAAGGCTAGCACGACAGCTCTTGGAATTGATAAGTATAGTGTTGCGGATACACATACCCAGGCTTATCAGTTAAATGTTGAAGATGCAGACACCATCTGTTGGTTTACTATGCAGGATGCAGAAGGAAGTTCATCGAAATGGTATGATACTTCTCCTATGGATGGTGCAAACAACTATTATATTTACAACAGAGGAAATGTAACATATACAGGAATAGGACATTATAAGGAAGAGGGTAAAACAAGTGCGGATTGTTTAACTACATTCGAAAAGAAATTGTTCGTTAATGTATTTGTATCAGCGTTAAGAGCCGGAATCGAAGGACCACAACCTGAAATTACCAATGGATTTAGCGTAACAGAAAAACAGGAAGATGGAACAGAGACAGACGTACAATATATTTATGCTGATGTTGATGCAGATGCCAAAGATAGTGAATTTAACGAAAGTGAAGATGTAGATTTTTATGTTACAGATGACAGTACTTCATCATCGTATGTTTATGTGACTGTTGAAAAACAGGAAAAAGACGATGATGGAAAAATTGTTTATGAACCAATTACAAGTAAAGATGGTATATCTGTAGTTAATAAATCCGGTGGGGATGTTTCAGGACCGTTTGTAATGAAAAAAGACGATACAGAGTTTTATGTATGGAAAATTAAAAAATCGAATTATGGTTCTAAAAATAGTATTGCTGAATGCATTTTAAAATACCCAAGAAAAGAATTAGAAAATAGTTCGTCGACTACATTCAGACTGGTAGCCTTTGGAGATAAAGGGGACAAAGGTCTTGGAATTAAAGGTATTTTATTGGCAAAATTATGTAGAAGAAGTTTGTTTAGATTAGATTAGTA
>Ga0352976_1010311_pt1 | contig 20693 bp, 22 predicted proteins | sample Cowrumrumenfluid_FD_205949 | JGI IMG/M metagenome (GOLD analysis project Ga0352976, IMG submission 205949) | Metatranscriptome of Cow rumen microbial communities from the University of Illinois at Urbana-Champaign, USA - Cow X-1 rumen fluid... | ecosystem: Host-associated > Mammals > Digestive...
GAATATTTGACTTTTACAAATAAAAAAAATAGTGTATACTAGCTTTATGGAACAAAATAGAAATATATTTAAGCTATAATTAATTAATATTATGTATTAATTAAAAAAATATTATTTATTGATAGGAGTGATTTTATGTTATGTGCACTAATAATGGCTGGGGGAAGAGGGACTAGGTTTTGGCCATTATCAACAGATGAAAAACCAAAGCAATTCTTGAATCTTATAGGAAATGACACTATGATTCAGATGACTGTAAATAGAATAAAGCCTTTTATACCTTTAGAAAGAATATTTGTGTGTACAGGAAAAAATATGTAGATTTAGTTAAAGAACAACTTCCAGAGCTTCCAGAAAGAAATATTATAGTTGAACCAGAAGGAAGAAATACAGCTCCTTGTATAGCTTTATCTGCACTTATTATAGAAAGATATTATAAAGATGCTAAAATGGTAGTGCTTCCAGCAGACCATTTAATAAAATATGAAGGAAAATTTAGAACGGCTTTAAGTAAGGCTGAAGAATTTGTAGATTTAAAAAACGAAGCTATTCTTACCTTAGGAATGGAGCCAACTCGTCCAGAAACAGGATATGGCTATATAAAATGTGCAGAACAGGTTTATGCTTCAGATAATGTTGTTATAAAAAAGGTTGAAAAATTTGTTGAAAAACCTAATATGCAAAAAGCTAAAGAATATTTAGCTGATGGAACTTATCTTTGGAATGGAGGTATGTTCATATGGAGTTGTGCTAATATAATAGAACAAATAAAAAAATATTCACCAACTACATATGAAACTTTAAATAAAATAAGTAGTATAGATGAAAAAGATATTTAAATATTTATAGATGAAAACTATAAAAATACAGAAGCAACTTCAATTGACTATGCAGTGCTTGAAAAGTCAGAAGATGTTTATGTTATTCCTAGTGATTTTGGATGGGATGATGTAGAAAATTGGGAAGCAATAGAAAGGTATAGAGAGAAAGACCCATTTGGAAATATACTTATGGGATTAGCTACAGTAGATAAAGATGGAGAAGATAATCTTATAGTAGCCACAAATACAGAGGTTATTATAGATGGACTAAGTGGAATTTATGTTATTGAAAATGATGGTAAAATAATCGTTGGTGACAAAAAAAATATTGCAAACATAAAGGAACTTAAAGAATTAATAAGAGACAATAAATAATGTTATAAGTTAAAAGAAAGAGTTTTATTTTATTTATTTTTTATGGTAAAATGTAATTTAGTTATGAAAGCATTAAAAGTAAAAGGAGGGCAATAAGTAATGCCTAGTATTTTGGACGACCCTAAAAGTTATTATGCAGAGGCTTTTAGAACAATTAAGACGAATATAAAATATTCTTCAGCAGATAAGCATAAAAAAGTAATATTAGTAACATCAACAGAAGCAGGAGAAGGAAAATCTACTATTTCTTCAAACTTAGCATTAAGCTTATCTCAAGATAATAAAAAAGTTATAATAGTAGATGGAGATTTAAGAAAATCTAGTGTTCATAAACAGTTTAGAATAAGTGGAAGCATAGGATTAACAGAAGTATTAATAGGAGAACAATCTTTAGATAGTGTAAAGTATAAAATAAATCCTTATTTAGATGCTATAACTTCAGGACATATTCCACCAAATCCAGCTGAACTTTTAGCTTCAGAGGAAATGGAAAAGATTATAAAAAAATTAAAAGAAGAATATGATTATATAATTATAGACACCAATCCTATAGGATTAGTAGCAGATGCACAAATTCTTTCATCAAAGGTTGATGGAGTCATTCTTGTTGCTAGATATGAAAAAACAAAAAAAGAAAATCTTCTAAATTGCAAGAAGATGATAGACCAAGTAGGGGGGTACTATAGGAGTAGTCTTGAATGGAATTGATGAAAAAAGAGGAAAATATTACTATTATTAAAGCATAAATAAAAGGTGGAGATAAGATAATGATAACTTTAGATAAAGAAACACAAAATTATACTAAAGAATTTAATGTAAAAGAAAAGCCAGTTTATTCTTTTGTAAAAAGAGTGTTTGATTTTGGAGCATCTTTAGTAGGATTAACTTTATTAAGTCCTGTTTTATTGGGTGCAGCAATAGCAATAAAAATAGAATCAAAAGGTCCTATAATATTTTCACAAGATAGAGTTGGGTTAAATGGGAAAATTTTTAAAATGTACAAGCTTAGAAGCATGGTTTCAAATGCAGAGGAGCTTAAAGAAAAATTATTAGAACAAAATGAAATGTCAGGTCCTATGTTTAAAATGAAGGATGACCCTAGAATAACTAAAGTTGGAAAATTTATAAGAAAGACATCTATAGATGAACTTCCACAGCTTATTAATGTTTTAAAAGGAGATATGAGCTTAGTTGGACCTAGACCAAGCCTTCCTAAAGAGGTTGAACAATTTGAGCCTTGGATGTATGAAAGGCTTCAGGTAAAACCAGGTTTAACTTGTATTTGGCAAGTTTCAGGAAGAAATAATATTGACTTTGAGGATTGGATGAAGCTTGATATAAAATATGTAAGAGAAAGAAGTTTTTTTGGAGATTTAAAGCTTGTATTTAGAACATTTTTTGTATTATTTGGAGACAAAAATGCACACTAAATTTGTAAGAAATACTCCTTATATTTATTTGGAGTATTTTCATATATAAAAAAATTAAGTTTATTTTAAAAGCATAAAAATATTAGCTTTTTATTATAAATAAAATAATGTATATTTAAGGAGAGATTTTTAAGATGAAAATAGTAGTAGCAGGAACAGGCTATGTAGGTTTAGTAACAGGGGCATGCCTTGCAGAAGTAGGACACAATGTAACATGTGTTGATATTGATGAAAATAAGGTTGCTATGATGAAAAAGGGCATAAGCCCAATATATGAACCAGGCTTAGATGAATTATTAGAAAGAAACCATAATGAAGGAAGATTGGATTTTACAACAGACTACATATCTGCTTATAAAAATGCAGACATAGTATTTATAGGAGTAGGAACACCAGAAAGAGAAGATGGTTCAGCTAACTTGGACTATGTATTTAAGGTATGTGAACAAATAGCAGAAAACCTAGAAAATGACTGCTTAGTAGTAGTTAAATCAACAGTTCCAATAGGAACAAATGATAAGATAGAAGAATTCTTAAAGGAAAATGCAAAAAATAATGTAAAGATAGAAGTAGCATCAAATCCAGAATTCTTAGCACAAGGAACAGCAGTTGTAGATACATTAAAGGCTAGAAGAATAGTAATTGGAGTAGAATCAGACTGGGCAAAGGACATCTTAATGGAAGTTTATACAAGATATAATCAACCAATAGTTGTTACAAATAGAAGAAGTGCAGAAATGATAAAATATGCATCAAATGATTTCTTAGCTTTAAAGATTTCATTTATGAATGAAATAGCAAACTTCTGTGAAATGGTAGGAGCAGATGTAGAAGATGTTGCTAAGGGAATGAGCTATGACCCAAGAATAGGAGATAAGTTCTTAAAAGCAGGACTTGGATATGGAGGTTCATGCTTCCCAAAAGATACAAAGGCTCTTCATTGGCTAGCTAATGATAATGGCTATGAATTAAAAACAATAAAAGCAACAATAGAAGTAAACCAAAATCAAAAATATAAGATGTTTAGAATAGCTAAAAACAGATTTGGAAGCTTAAAAAATAAGAAAGTGGCTGTACTTGGTTTAACATTTAAGCCAGGAACAGATGATTTAAGAGAAGCACCATCAATACCAAATATAAGAAGATTATTAGATGAAGGTGCAATAATAACTGCATATGACCCAGTAGGAGAAGAAAACTTTAAAAAGAAATTCCCTACAGAAATAACATATGTAAAAACACCAGAAGAAACACTAGTAGATGCAGATATGGTATTTATATTTACAGAATGGAATGAAATAAAATCAATTCCATTAGAAAAATATGCAGAGCTTATGAAAACAGCAGTAATATTTGATGGAAGAAACTGCTATGAAATAAAGGATGCAGAATTAAATAATGTAGAATACCATTCTGTTGGAAGAAAAGTAGTCAATAATTTAGCATAATTTAAATTATAAAAAGTCGACTTAAAATAAAAGGAATATATTCTAAGTCGATTTTTTATGTTTAAAAATCTAAAAAATATATTTTAATATGAGTAAACAATTACAGAAGTAAAAAAGTATTTTCAGTTACTATATTTTTATGGTATAATGTAAAATATGATAAGTTTAGAAAAAAATATAAAAGCTAAGAGGATATTTTATACATCAAGGAGGATTACAATTGGAAAATACGGTATTAAGTATTAAAGATATCTTGAAAATTTTACAAAAAAGAATAGTTTTAATTATAGTGATGACATTAATTACTACTATAGGAGCTATATCATTAACTTATTTTGTAATTAAACCAACCTATGCAACTACAGCAAAGTTGTTTTTTGGAATGCCAACTATGCATGAAGATGGTAATGGTAATGCATCATGGGATTTTGCATATTATCAAAAATTAATACAACCTTATTCTGAAATAATAAAATCAGATGACTTAATGGAAAGGGCAATTGAAAGAGGAAATTTAAATATGTCACCATCTGCTTTATCAAGTTCATTAATAGTACAGAGTAGTGAACAAACAATGACTCTATCAATATACACTCAAAATCCAGGACAAGGAGTAGAAATATTAAATGCCGTAATAGATGAATTTATTAATACTTCAAATAAACTTATTCAAAATAGTAATATAAGTGTAATTTCTTCCCCTAAAATACCAGGAGCTCCAGTATCACCAAATAAACCTAAGAATATAGTTTTTGGAATTGGGTTAGGATTAGCTTTAGGAGTAGCTCTAGTTCTTATAATAGAATATATGGACAACTCTGTTAAAGATGAAGAAGAAGCAGAAAATTTAATGGGTATTCCAATGCTTGGAGTAATTCCTGAATATGATAAAAATATAAAATCAAATAAAAAGGAGAAGAAAAATGAGCATTAGTATTTTAACTGACCCTAAAGGTTTATATGCTGAAGCATTTAGAACAATAAAGACAAATATAAAGTATTCTTTATCAAATAAAAATAAAAAAGTATTGCTTATAACATCATCAGAAGCAGGAGAAGGAAAATCCACAATTGCATCAAATTTAGCATTGAGCTTATCACAAGATAATAAAAAGGTAGTTATAATAGATTGTGATTTAAGAAAGCCAACTCTTCATAAGCATTTTTCAATAAGTAGTACAGTAGGATTAACAGAGGCTATTATTGGAGAAAAAAGCATAGAAAAAGTTGCAAAAAAAATAAATAATTACTTAGATGTTATTCCTTCAGGGCATATTCCACCAAACCCAGCAGAATTATTAGCTTCAGATGAAATGGACAAAATTATTAATGAATTAAGAGAAAAATATGATTATGTAATTATAGATACAAGCCCTATATGTTTAGTTGCAGATGCTCAAATATTATCAACTAAATCAGATGGGGTAATACTTGTATTAAGAAATAAAAAAACTAAAAAAGATAATTTATATAAGGCTAAGAAACTTGTAGAACAAGTTGGAGGAAATGTAATAGGAATGATATTAAATAGAAAGGAACAAAGAAAAGGAAAATATTATTATTACTATTATTAAAATATAACATCTATAAAGGGGGATTATAATGAAAAAGGTACTGCATGTGGTTGAGGCCTTTGGAGGAGGAGTATTTACTTTTTTAGTAGATTTATTAAATGCCATGGCAGATGAATATGAAGTTGTTTTAGCATGTTCAACAAGACCTCAAACACCAAAAAACTATAAAGATTATTTTGATAAAAGAATTAAGATAATAGAATTAAAGTATGGGGAAAGAAGTATAGGATATAAGGATATTAAGCTTTATTTAGAAATAAGAAAAATAATAAAAGACGAAAATCCAGATGTACTTCATTTACATTCTTCAAAGGCAGGACTTTTTGGAAGATTTTCTGTTAAAAATGGAAAAATGAAAGTTTTTTATAATCCCCATGGCTTTTCTTTCTTGATGGAAAATCAAGGATGGCTGCATAAAAAAATATATAGATTAATAGAAAAAATAGGTAGTAAAAAATGTGGCTATATAATTGCCTGCTCTAAGGGAGAGTATGAGGAAGCACTAAAGCTTTCAGAAAAATCATATCTCATTAACAATGGAATAGATACTAAAAAGCTTCCAAAGTATGAAGATAGAATTATTAATAAAGAAAATTTAAAAGTATGTACTTTAGGAAGGGTAAGTTATCAAAAAAATCCAAAAGAATTTAATAAAATAGCAGAAGCCTTTCCAAATATAGAATTTACATGGATTGGGGAAGGAGAGCTTGAAGAAGAGCTTACTTCATCTAACATAAAGGTAACAGGATGGCTTGAAAAGGATAAGGCATTAGAAATAATGAATAAGTCAGATATATTTATATTAACCTCACTTTGGGAGGGACTTCCTATAGCATTATTAGAATCTATGTATTATAAAAAAATATGTATGGTAAGTGATTGTATAGGCAATAAGGATGTTATAAAAAATGAAGTAAATGGTTTTTTATGTGAAAAAGTAGAAGACTTTATTAATATTATTAATGAAATTATAGAGGGTAAAAGAGATATAGATAATATTATAGAAAATGCACATAAAGATATCATGGAAAATTATGATTTTTATAGTGTAGCAAGAAAATATATGTATATATATGAGAATTCTCCTATTAAAGAAAATAAAAAAGTAGGGTTAGGAGGAAGCTATGATAATATTAAAAATAATATTTCATTTGATAGCAATAATAAAAAAGATATTTTATAAAATTGTATTTAGAGGAAAAGTTAGCTTTGGAAAGGGTTTTACTTTTAGAAAGGGATTTTCTATTTCAATAGAAGAACAAGGAAAGATTCAAGTAGGAAAAGATGTCTTTTTTAATAACTATTGTTCATTAAATTCCTTAAACAGTATTACCATAGGTGATTATTGTATATTTGGCTCTAATGTGCAAATTTATGACCATAATCATAGGTTTAAAGATAAGGAAAAGGGGATAATGGAGCAAGGGTATACAAAGGCACCTGTAAAAATAGGGACAAACTGTTGGATAGGAAGTAATGTTACTATATTAAAGGGAGTTACTATAGGAGACAATGTTATAATAGGGGCAGGATGTGTAATAGATAAAGATATACCTAATAATGTTATAGTAAGACAAAATGGAAATTTGATAATGGAGGAAAGAAGATAATGGATTATCCTATAAGAGTGTTGGTCTTAGATACAGTTATGGATAGAGGCGGAGCTGAAACCATGATGATGAATTATTTAAGAAATATGGATAGAAGTAAGGTTCAATTAGACTTTATGGTAAATAGAGAATATAAAGCTGATTATGAAGATGAAATTAAAGAATTAGGTGGAAAAATCTATAGAATGTGTCCAATGTATCCTCAAAATTTTGGAAAGTATAAAAGACAAATAAGAGAATTTTTAAAAGCACATCCAGAATATCAAATAATACATTCTAACCTAGAAGAAAGAAGCTACTTTGCTTTAAAGGAAGCAAAAAAGCTTAATATTCCTGTAAGGATAAGTCATTCTCATAATGCACCAAAGGGCTTTGATTTAAAAAGCATTGTAAGATATTATTTTAGGGCAAGACTAAAGCCACAAGTAACTCATATGTTCACATGTGGATTAGAAGCTGGAGACTGGCTTTATGGAAAAGAAAATAGAGATAAGTTTATAATGCAAAACAATGCAATAGATGCAAAGGCTTATGAATATAATGAAGAAATGGAAAAAAAGATGAGAAAAGAATTTGACTTAGAAGGAAAATTTGTAATAGGTCATGTTGGAAGGTTTTTTCCACAAAAAAATCATAGCTTTTTAATAGATATATTTAATGAGGTTCATAAAAAAGATAAGGATGCTATTTTGATGCTTGTTGGTGGGGGAGAATTAAAAGAGGAAATAGAAAATAAGGTTAAATCACTAGGGCTTGAAAAGTATGTAAGATTTACTGGAGTAAGAAGTGATGTAAATAATATTATGCAATGCTTTAATGTATTTATTCTTCCTTCACTATTTGAGGGACTTCCAGTGACCATGGTGGAAGCACAAGCAGCAGGGTTAAAATGTATAATATCAGATAAAGTTCCAAAACAATGTGATATAACAGAAAATGTTCAAATAATTCCACTAGAAGAATCACCAGAAAAATGGGCAGAGGAAATATTAAAATATAAGGATAACTATAAAAAAGAAAGCATGTATGAAAAAATAGTTGAAGCAAAGTTTGATATAAAAGAAAATGCTTTATGGATGCAAAACTTTTATATTAATGCTTTAAAAAAGAAAGGGGGTTTATATGGATAAAGGACTTTTAATAAATGATAAATATAAAACCAATAAAATGACAACTATAGTTATTCTTATTCCACTAACAATAATATGCAAGATATTACAGTTTACAGTGTTGCCAGATAAATATTTTTATGATAGTGGAAGAATGTTATCAATGTCTACTGGAAGCAATACTATGAAAGCTTGGGGTGGTGCTTATGACATAGTTGCAGATTTATTTAGAGAAATTAATATACTTAATTTTACAACATTACAAGAATGGGCATATTCTTTAGCTTTTATATTTGGAATTATACTTATATTAATGTTAAGCAGAATAGATGAACCTGATAATCTTCAACTTTTTTTTATAATATGTAGTATTGGACTTTTAAATATATATATTTTTAATATATCTAAAGATGTTATTCAATATGGAATTTTCTTTTTAATGTATTTAGTTATAATAAATAAAAGAATTCCTAATTTTATAAAAATAATAGGATGCTTTTTTATATTTTATTGGGAAAGTACATTTTTTAGAAGTTATTATATTTTAATGGGAGCATTATTTATAATACTTTATGGAATTATAAAGGTAATTCAAAAAAGAGATAAACCAATAAATAGAAATGAATTAATAGGAGTTTTTAGCATTATTTTTATCGTAATGTTTCTTTTGATTTATTTTTCCCAGTTTATATCTTATGAAGATTATCAAAAACTCATAAATGTAAGGTATGAGGTACCAAATCCTGGAGCAGTATCAGCTATAAATAATTTAATAGATGATAGGGGAAATTTAGCATTATATATGGTTAATTATATTATTAATGCAGTAAGGATGATGTTACCTGTAGAATTATTATTAAATGGTCCATTTTATGCACCATTTGTAATATATCAAATAATGATATTGCATTATTTAGTTTTAACAATAAAAAGTCTTAATAAAAATACAAATGAAATAGTAGTCTTGGCTCTAAGTGCATTTTTAGGATATTTATTAGTGTCATTTACCTTTGAACCAGACTTTGGTTCTTTTGTGAGGCATGAAGCTGCTACTTTTGCAATACTTCACTTAATAGTACTTAACAGAAAAAATTATAGAAGTTAAAGAGGGGGGTTGAAAGTGGAAGGAAGAATGTTTAATGTTTTTTATAGAATAACAAAAAGTAGAAGGGTAGCTAAATTTTTAAGTTATATTGGTTATAGAATTTTATTGATGTATTATTTTGTTGCTAGAATATTTTTAAAGGGAACCATAAATATGACAAAACAAGAAGCAATGGAAAAAATAAATAAAATTTCAAAGCAAGAAAATCATAAGTATAATTATAAAGAAATAACAAAGGAAAGGAATTTAGACTTATCTATAATAGTTCCAGCTTATAATGTTGAAGATTACATAGATGAATGTATTGAGTCAGTAATAAATCAAAGAGTAAAATATAAATATGAATTGATAATCATTGATGATGGTTCAAAGGATAAAACTAGAGAAAAATTAGAAAAATATAAAAGATATGAGAATATACAAATTGTTTTTCAAGAAAATAAAGGTTCATCTGCTGCAAGAAATAAAGGTATAGAAATGTCTAAAGGACAATATTTGATGTTTTTAGATTCAGATGATGTATTATGTGATGATTGCATAAACAAATTATTGAATGTAGCATATGAAAAAAAAGCATCAATTGTACAAGGAGCCTTTTATTCATTTTATGAAGGTAATAAATTTTATACAAATATGAAGTATAGAGAAGTTGATGTTTCATCAATAAACAAACCTCTAGGCGCTCCAGGATTTCCATGGGGAAAGGTATATGACTCAAAACTATTTGAAAAGGTAAGATTTCCTTTGAATTTATGGCATCAAGATACAGTTATAACTTATGTTATATATAGACTATGTGATAAATATGTATCAATTCCAGAAGTGGTATATGGATATAGAATAAATAAGAGTGGAATAACATTTTCTGCTAAAAAATCATTAAAGTCATTAGACACTTATTGGGTTGTAGAAGAATGTATAAAAATTGCGGATGAGGTAGGACTAAGAAAAGATAATATTAATTATGAACTTACAATTATTCATTTGGGGTCAATTATGAGAAGAAGACTTAGTAATTTAGATGATGAAATTTTAAAATGTGTTTTTATATTGGCATGTGAATTAGTTGAGAGTATAAGACCTAAGCAACTTGATATAAAAGAAGAAAGTATATTATTTAAAGATATAGATAGAGCATTTAAAGAAAAAAATTACAAACTATGGAAGTTGGCTAGCTTTGTAATATAGGAGGAAATTATGATAAATGTGTGTTTTTTTTCTGGAGATATTACAAATAGTGGTGGTACAGAAAGAGTTGGAACAATTATAGCAAATGAATTAAGTAAAAATAAGAATTATAAAGTATCATTTGTAAGTTTATTTGAAAAAAAAGAAACTCCTTTTTTTGAAATTGCTCCTGAAATAACAAGATATAAATTGTATGATATATATGTAAGAGGAATAACTCATATAGTTCAAATTTGTCATAAGCTTAAAAAAATAGTTGAAAACAATAATATAGATATTTTAATAGATATAGATGGAATATTAGATATGTATTCTTTAGTAGTAAAACTATTTACAGGTGTTAAGGTTATATCTTGGGAACATTTTAATTATTATCAACATCCAGCTGTTGGTCATAGAAAATATACAAGAAAATTAGCAGGAAGATTTGCAGATGCTATAGTAACTCTAACTAATGAGGATAAAGGATATTATGAAAAAAATATAAAAATAAAGTGTCCAATAGAATTTATACATAATCCTGTAATGAATTTGGATAAAAATTGTGAGTATGATTTAAGTTCTAAAACATTATTAAGTGTTGGGCGTTTAACATACCAAAAAGGTTTTGATATACTATTAGATGTAGCTAATATAGTTTTAAAAAAACATTTAGATTGGAATTGGATTATTTTAGGAGAAGGCAAAGACAAACAAATGCTTGAAGAGAAGATTAAAAAGTTTTCTCTTGAAGGAAGAGTTATATTAAAAGGTAACGTTTCTAATGTAGATGATTATTATAAATCTTCTTCTATATTTGTTTTGACATCAAGGTTTGAAGGTCTTCCTATGACATTACTTGAAACAAAACCATTTAAACTTCCTGTTGTAAGTTTTGATATAAAGACAGGACCTAAGGAATGTATAATAGATAAAAAAAATGGATATTTAATAAAAGAATTTGACATAGAGGATATGGCAAAAAAAATAGAAATGCTTATAGAAAATAATGATTTACGTAAAAGTTTTTCTGAAAATGCTTTAAATGATATAAAAAAATTTGAACTAGAAAGTATTATAAAAAAGTGGAATAACTTATTAGAGAGAATGTAAGGGGTTTGGTTTTATGAAAGTAAGCATTATAGTTCCAGTATATAATTGTGAAAAATATATAAAAAAATGTATAGAAAGCATTAAAGCACAAACTTATAAAAATTGGGAGCTTATTTTAATAGATGATGATTCTAAGGATGAAAGTGGAAGAATATGTGATGAATATGCAGAAAAAAATAATAATATTTATGTTTATCATATAGAAAATAATGGACCTGCTAATGCAAGAAATATAGGATTATCATATGCTAAAGGAACATATTGTATGTTTGTTGATGCTGATGATTATATTGAGAAAAATGCTTTAGAAATATTAAACAATATAATACAAGAGGAAAATCAGGATATAATATTTTATTGTAATTATAATGAAGGATATTATAACGGAGAATTTATTCAGAATAATAATAAAGTATTAAAGTTTGATATAAAATCTAATGAAGATATGAAGAAAAACTTTAATTTACTTTTTGATGAATTTTACACTCATCCTGTATGGAATAAATTATATAACAAAAATTTTATTGATAAAGTAGGAGCAAAATTTCCCTTTGGAATAAATTCAGCAGAAGATTTTATATTTAACATGGAATTATATCAAAATGTTAAAAAAGCAAAAGTAATAGATAAAATATTATATCATTATGTAAAACATGATGGAGAAAGTATTTCATCTACTTTTAATAAAGAAAAATTCAATGGAACAAAGTATGTTTATGAAAAAGAAGTAAAGGTACTAGAAAAATGGAATCCAGAATCGGTAAATAAATTTAAAAATTTTTTTATAAAAGATATAAATATAAATATAAATTCTTTATTTAATAAAGATTGTAATTTAGTTTTTAGAGATAAAAAAAATTATGTTAAAGGCATCGTGAATGATTTAGTAGTTAAAGAATGTTTAGAAAATGTAGAGTGTGAAAATATAAGAAATAAAATAACAGCAGTTTTATTAAAAAGAAAATTTATTTTATTATTATTACTTATGGGAAAAGTAACAAGAATGATAAAAAGACATTAAAGATTTTAAAGCTAATTAAAGAGTTGAGGTGATATTTTTGGATAATAAAAAACATATAGGGGTATTAACATTTCATGGAGCACATAATTATGGCTCTGTATTACAAGCATATGCATTGCAAACTGTTATTAATAAGTATTTAAATGAAGAATTTGATAAAAAAGATTATAGTTATACTATTATAAACTTTAGAAAAAAAGAACAGAAAGATTTATATAAAATAATAAAGAAAAATAAAAATTTAGGTAATATTATAGGCAATGTGTATAATTTAATTCATTATAGTGATTTTAAAAAGAAATTTGATAAGTTTGAAAATTTTATTAATAATAAATTATTAATTTCTAAAAAGGAATATGAAACTATTGAAGAAGTAAAAAATGATATAAATAAGTATAATTACTTATTGGTAGGAAGTGATCAAATATGGAATACTGGAGCTTTTGATTTTGATTGGATATATTATTTACCATTTGAAAATAAAGTGAAAAAAGTATCATATGCAGCAAGTTTTGGAAGTTCACATAAAATATGTGATGGTAAGATAAAAGAAAAGGTATCATATTATTTGAATAAGTTTGATAATATTTCAGTAAGAGAAAGTGTTTCAGCTTTAGCAGTTAAAGAGATTACAAAAAGAGAGCCAGAGGTTTTAATAGATCCTACTTTGATGATAGAAAAAGAGGAATGGGATAAGATAACGTCAGAAAAAATTAGTGGATTGGGAGAATATATTTTCTTTTATTCATTAGGACCATCTAAAAAGGATATAGAATTGTTAAATCAAATATCAGATAAACTAAATTTACCAATAGTTATATCAAATACAGCAACAAGAAATGATAAATCGTTAAGAGCTAAAAGAGTTTTAAGTGCTGGACCAGAGGATTTTTTAAGTTTAATAAAAAATGCTAAAATGGTATGTACTACATCTTTTCATGGAACTGTATTTTCAATTATTTTTGAAACGCCTTTTTTTTGTATGAATGTAGAAAATGATGATAGATTGGTATCATTGTTAAATATGGTAAAATTAAAAGAAAGATTTATCAATAATAGTAATGTTGCTGAAAAATGTAAAAATGCATATAATTTAAAATTTGAAGATGCAAAAAAAGCAATTAAATTAGAACAAAAAAGAAGCAAACAGTATTTATATAAGGCATTAGAAATAGGAGGAAATGAATAAATGCTATGTGAAAAAAAAGATTGCACAGGTTGCTATTCTTGTTTTAATATTTGTCCTAAAAATGCAATTGAATTTAAAGAAGATAAGTATGGATATATATATCCAGAAATAAATAATAATTGTATTAAGTGTGGATTATGCAAAAGAGTATGTCCATCTATTAATAATTTACAATTTAAAAAGCCAAAAAAAGCTTATGCTTCATGGAGTATAGATACTGAAAATAGAAAAACTAGTACATCAGGGGGAGTAGCTTCAATTTTATCCCAATATATAATAGATTGTGGTGGTATAGTATATGGAGCAGCTTATTGTGAAAATTTAAATGTGAATCATATTAGAGTAACTAACAAAGATGAATTATTAAGACTTAAAGGGTCTAAGTATGTCCAAAGTAATATTGGAGATAGTTATTTAAAAGCTAAAAAAGATTTAGATAATAATAAATTGGTTCTTTTTACAGGGACACCTTGTCAAATAGCTGGGTTATTGCAATATTTGAGGAAAGAATATATTAATCTAATTACTTTAGATATAGTTTGTCATGGGGTTCCATCAAATAAAATGTTAAAAGAATATGTAAAAGAAGAAATTGGACATATAAAGGTTGATTCCATTCAATTTAGAGAAGGAATTAACTATGTAATATCATTCAAAAAAGATAATAATATTATATATAGAAAGGTAATAAGAGAAAGCACTTACTTTACAGGATTTATGCAATCAATAATATCTAGAGAAAATTGTTATACATGTAAATATGCAAAACCAGAAAGAATATCAGATATTACTATAGGAGATTTTTGGGGGCTGGGACAAGAAAAGCCATTTAATTATGATATTAAAGATGGAGTATCTTTATTATTACCTAATACTGAAAAGGGAAAAAAATTAATTCAAGCTTGTAAAGAAGACTTATTTATTGAAGAAAGAGATATAACAGAAGCAATTAATGGAAATAGTCAATTAAAACATCCAGCAAAATGTCATAGAAAAAGAAATTTATTTAAAAAATATTATTCAAAAATGGGATTTAATAAAGCTATAAAAAAATGTTTTAGACTAGATTTTATTAAATATAAATTAAAAAAAGTATTATTAAAAGTTAATGAATAAATATTAAACAAAGTTACTTATTATTAGTTCTTTTTTGCACATAAATATATAAGTAATGTTTAATTATTAGGAGGTTATATGAATCCATTAATAAGTATAATTATACCAGTATACAATGTAGAGAGTTATTTAAAGGATTGTTTAGAAAGTGTTATTAATCAGACATATAAAAATCTTGAAATAATAATAATTAATGATGGTAGCCAAGATAATTCTAAAGAAATATGTTATAACTATGCAAAAAAAGATTCAAGAATAAAATTAATTAATAAAAAGAATGAAGGTGTATCTGCAGCAAGGAATACTGGAATGGATTTAGCTACTGGAGAATATATTAGCTTTATTGATAGTGATGATTATATAGATAATGATATGATTGAATTCTTATTAAACAATTTGTTAGTTCATAAAGCAGATATCTCTTCATGTAGTTATTATAAAGTATTTTCAGAAAAATTAGTTAAAGGAATAGGTAGTGATGTAGAATTAGTATTGGATAACATAGATACAGTTAAAGAAACTATTTCTAAAAATAATTTATTTCCCTCTGTATGGTTAAAATTATTTAAAAAGGAATGTATTAAAGATTTAAGATTTGATACTTCATTTAAAATTTCTGAAGATTATCTTTTTTGCTTTAATGCAGCATGTAACTGTAAAAAGTATGTTCATTATGGATTACCTAAATATTATTATATAATGCGTCAAAGTTCAGCATTACATTCTATAAAAACTATAAATGTTGATTCTTTTAAAGTATCTAAATTAATACTAGAAAAAGTAAAATACAAATATCCTAAATTACAATATTATGCTGAGATAAAATGTATTGAAGAATCTATTAATATTTTAAATTCTTTAAAAGGACTTGATAATATTGATGCAATTAAAATGAAAGAAGATTGTTTTAATACTTTAAATAATATACATATAAGTAGTAATTTACCTTTAAAGTATAAAATTTTGTTATTAATAAATAAAATTAATAAATCACTTTTACTAAAATTTGTTTATTTTCGATTTAAAGTTAAAAAGTAGACTATTATATGAGAAGTGAGTTTTCAGAAAAATGACTTGACGTTTTAGATGGGATTAAAAATGAATATGAATTTTTTATAAAAAAATTTTCATACGAAATAAAAAGTTCAAGATAAAAATAATGTTTAATAATTATAAAAAAACTTTGTTCAAAGTTTTAAATAGTCTTATATTAGTTATTTTTTACAATTAAGAATATGATTGTATATAATTATATTTATTTGAAAGGTATATAACATTTTAATAATAAATACATGAAGGTAGGAACAAATGTGTAAAGTAAGTTTTATTGTTACAGCATATAATTTAGAACAGTTTTTAATAGAAAAATTAAAAAAACTATTTAGATCATTTAATTGCAATTATTATATTGGTTGCTCTTTAATTAGACTAAAAAGGTTAACTAGTAAAAGGTAATGGGGGAAATAAGATGAAAGTTGGAATTGTAACCATCACTGAAGGTGAAAATTATGGAAATAGATTGCAGAATTATGCTACTCAAGCAACATTAAAAAAGTTAGGTTGTGAGGTTGAAACTGTATTTAATAATTATGGATATAAGAAGAGTAATTTTGTAAAAAAAGGACTAAAGGAATTATTGGTTTTAATGTGCGATGTACTTCATATTAATGGCAGTGATAAAATTAATAATGCTAAAAGAGCAAAAAGATTCAAAAAATTTAATGATAAATTAATAAATATGAGTAAATTTGAACTGGGGAAAGGGTATGCGCCAAAAGAATTAAAAGAAAATTATGATTTCTTTGTTACAGGAAGTGATCAAGTATGGAATCCTGAGTTTTTATTTAATTCTGATGTTGAATTTTTAACATTTGCAAAACCTGGTCAGAGGATAGCATATTCAGCAAGCTTTGGAATTAGTAAATTACCAGATAATTGTAAAAAAAAATATAAAAAATGGATTAATGATATGGATTATCTATCAGTTAGAGAAGAAGCAGGATCATATATAATAAAGGAATTAACAGGAAGAGATGCTGAAGTATTAGTTGACCCAACTATAATGTTATCTAAAGATGAATGGTTGTCAATAGCCCAAAAACCAAAGTGTTATAAAGGTAAGAAATACATATTAACTTATTTTTTAGGTGAAATGAGCAAAGAAGTTAATATGAAACTTAATAAATTAGCCAAAGAAAATGATTATGAGATAATTAATTTATTAGATAAAATGGATAGAGAAATATATAGTGTTGACCCTAGTGAATTTATTTGGCTAATTAATAATGCAGAGCTTATGTGTACAGATTCTTTTCATGGAGTAGTTTTTTCATTGATTATGAAAACTCCTTTTGTAATATTAGATAGAATTGATAATTGCGGTTCAATGAATTCAAGAATTGATACTTTGCTTAAGTTATTTAATAAGGAAGAAAGATATGGACTAGATTTAGATGATGAAAATGTATTTAATATGGATTTTTCAAATGTTGATTCTATAATAGAAGTAGAGAGAGAAAGAGCATATAGATATTTAAAAAAAGCTATGAATTTATAAGGCTCATGGAGGAAGAGGATGAAAGTTGATGACATTTATTGTATTTGCTAGACTATTTGAAAAGGGAAAAGGTAATATGTTATCTAGACTTGATACTTTTTTTGAGTAAGTTTGACATAAAATAATTTGTAGATGATTCTTAATTAGGTAATATACATTCATAGGTGGATTATAAAAAAATAGGTGAAATATATTGCAAAAGGAAAGAAAAATATCTGAATAGTATTTAGCAGAAGTCCTTAAATAATTATAAGATTGTAAAATGAAGGAGGTATTGGAAGAAAGAATCTTCTAATATATAATTGTATGAAAATTAATAGAACTAAAAATGCTACAAGAAATATTGTATTTGGTATTATTTTAAAAGTATATCAAATTGCCATTCCATTTTTAATGAGAACCGCAATGATTTATTTTATGGGAATGCAGTATCTTGGATTAAATAGTTTATTTACATCAGTTCTTCAAGTCCTTAACTTAGCTGAACTTGGAGTAGGTAGTGCAATGACATTTAGTATGTACAAGCCCATTATAGATGATGACAAAGTTACTATTTGTGCTTTAATGAAATTATATAAAATATATTATCGTTTTATAGGATTAGTAATAGCTACTATAGGTTTGATATTACTCCCATTTATACCTAAATTAATTCATAGTGATTTGCCAAGTGGAATGAATATATATGTTTTATATTTATTAAATTTAGCAGCCACAGTATTGTCTTATTGGTTATTTGCTTATAAAAATAGTTTATTACAAGCTCATCAACGTAATGATATTACAAGTAAAGTAACTTTATGTACAAGTACTATTCAGTATGCACTTCAATTAATAGTAATAATATTTATTAAAAATTATTATTTATTTGTAATTGTTGCTTTATTTACACAAGCTTTAACTAATATTGTTACTGCTGTTGTAGTTACAAAATTATATCCAGGCTATAATCCAAAAGGAGATTTAGATAAAGATTTAATAAAAGATATTAACCAGCGTATTAAAGATTTGTTTACATCTAAATTAGGTGGAGTTATAGTTAGTTCTGTTGATACTATTGTAATATCTGCATTTTTAGGTTTAACAGTATTAGCAATTTACCAAAATTATTATTTTATATTAACTTCAGTCATTGGTTTTATTACTATTGTTTTTAAGGCATGTACTGCTGGAATAGGTAATAGTATTATACTTGAAACAAAGGAAAAGAATTTTAATGATTTAAATAAATTTACTTTTATAATTTCATGGATAGCAGGTTTTTGTACTACTTGTTTCTTATGTTTATTTCAGCCATTTATGGATGTGTGGGTTAAAAAAGAAAGTTTAAAGCTTAGTTTTAGTGCAGTTATTTGCTTTTGTATATATTATTTTGTATATGAAATAAATCAATTGTTATGCACTTATAAAGATTCTGCAGGAATATGGCATGAAGATAGATTTAGACCTCTTGTAACTGCATTATGTAATTTAATAATGAATTTAATTATGGTTCAATTTTGGGGGGTATATGGAGTAATATTATCTACAGTATTATCTACATTATTTATAGGAATGCCTTGGTTATTACATAATTTGTTTACTGTATTATTTGAAAAAAAACAGTTAAAAAGATATTTAAATAAATTATTTAATTATGTAGTAATAGTTTTTATTGGATGCGTGCTAACATATGTTACTTGTACATATTTACCATTTAAATCAAAATGGATTATTTTAATTACAAGAGCAATTATATGTTGTATTATACCTAATGTTTTATATTTCATTGTTTATCATAAAAGACAAGAATTTAAAGAAAGTATGCAACTTTTTAATAAAATGACAAATGGTAAGATTCCTTTATTGAAAAAGTTTTGTTAGTTATTTGTATTTGGGGGGATTAATTAGTGATTGATATTCTAGATAAGAAAAAATGTTGTGGTTGCTCTGCATGTGTGTCTATATGTCCAAAGCAGTGTATATCTATGAAAATTGATGAAGAAGGTTTTGCATATCCAAAGGTTAATAAAGATATATGTGTTAAATGTGGTTTATGCGAAAAGACTTGTCCTGTTATAAGAGATGAATATACCAAGGATGTTAATGTAAAAGCATATGTATCATATACTAATGATTATGAAACTAGAATAAAAAGTTCTTCAGGTGGTCTTTTTTCTATATTTGCTGAAAAGATATTAAATGATAATGGAGTTGTTTTTGGAGCTGCTTTTGATGATAAATTTTTAGTGCATCATATTGGAATTACAGATATAAAAGATTTAGGTTTATTTCAGGGAAGTAAGTATCTTCAAAGTAATATTGGTGATTCATATAAAAAGGCAAAGGAGTTTCTAGATGAAGGAAGAAAAGTTTTATTTTCTGGCACAGCATGTCAGATAGCTGCTTTAAAAGCTTTTTTAGGGCAAGAATATAATAATTTATTTACAATAGACGTATTGTGTCATGGAGTTCCAAGCCCTAAAGTATGGCAAAGATATGTAAAGGAAAAAGAAAGTGAATATAAATCTTTACCTAAGCAAATTGAATTTAGAAATAAGACTGAAGGCTGGAAGAAGTTTTCTGTTAAGATTGACTTTAAAAATTCAAAGATTTATAGAGAAAATTTAAGTATAGATAATTATATGAAGTTATTTTTAAGAAATATTTGTCTAAGACCATCTTGCCATGATTGTAGATTTAAAAGTCTAAATAGACCTTCTGATATTACATTAGGAGATTGTTGGGGTATTGAAAATTATATGCCAGATATGGATGATGATAAAGGAACTTCTGTTGTTTTAGTTCATTCAGAAAGTGGAAAAGAAATGTTAGAGAGTTTAAAAGATAAGATAAGTTTAAGAGAAGCAGAAGTGGATAAGGCACTTCCACCAACTGCTGATTCTAGAAAGTCAGTTAAGCCACATCCTAACAGAGAAAAGTTATTTAAGAAATTAAATAAAGGAGATAGTATATCAAAGTTAGTAAAATTAACAGAGCCATCATTTGTGAAGAAATGTATTAGAAAAATAAAAAGAATTATTAAAAGATAATAACTAACTAAAAAAAGATAGTTGCT
>Ga0352976_1019856_pt1 | contig 20660 bp, 16 predicted proteins | sample Cowrumrumenfluid_FD_205949 | JGI IMG/M metagenome (GOLD analysis project Ga0352976, IMG submission 205949) | Metatranscriptome of Cow rumen microbial communities from the University of Illinois at Urbana-Champaign, USA - Cow X-1 rumen fluid... | ecosystem: Host-associated > Mammals > Digestive...
AGCTATCTGAAAGCTATCTTGAAAATAAAGGAAGAGGTAAAAGGAGATGACTGAAGTAATTGAAATTGACGGCACTACGATTATAAATATTTCAAACCCAACAAAAGCTGAAATAGCACTAATACAAAGAGCCAGAAGTCTTCAAGACCTTAACAATCCTTTGTGGGAAAATTTTAAGACATCGGAAACAAAAAAAGGTGAAAAGACAAATTTGTCGGAAAAGACAGGAGAGTAGATAATGTTCAAAAAAAAGAAAGAATTTATTTTTGTATCGAGGTCAAAAAAAAACAAGACAAGAACAATTTTTTGTGGTCTTGCAACAGTACTTATGTTGTTTTTTGGTAATTTTTTAGCTTTTCTTTTCTTTTTGCTTTTAACAATAGTAAATGTTTTTCTTGTACAAAAATCACTTGAAAATGAAAGACGTTATGCTGAAAAAATAAAAAAAATCGAGCAAGCTTTTGGCAATGATTTAACGGAAGAAGAACGTCAAAAGTTGCATCGCCTTGTACCAAAAATCAAATATGATAGTGATATTAGCGAAGAATATATTACACGTTTGATTCAGAAAATGGACGAAGAAGACGAAATGTACGCTAAGTATGAAGAGGACTATGATGACGATGAATATTACGAAGAAGAAGAGTGATAGGAAAGAGGGAAAATAATGAAAGCAAAATCTGGAAAGAAGATTTTGAATGGTGACAAGCATTGTGTTACTTTTGAACCTGTTGTTTGGCGAAAGCTGCAAGAGATAGCACAAAATAACGGAATGACTATAAGTTATGTTATAAACGAACTTGTAAAAAGTGTTGATACTTGTGAAAATACTACTATTTTCACTTTCAAGACAAACAGCAAAGATGAAAGTAATATTCGTATGGATTAATATTTTTAAAACAAAAAAAGGAATGATATTTTTTGATAGTTTTTATTACAGAAAAACCTTCCGTAGCACAGGAATATCGAAAGGTTTTGAAAGTTACGCCTTCTGACAAGACGAACGGTTATGTTGAGGGATATTCCAAAGTAATGAAAGATGATGTTGTTGTTACTTGGGCGATAGGACATCTTGTTTCCCTTTGTACTCCCGATAAGCAAAACCCTAATTGGGGTGGAAAATGGAGCAAAGAAAAACTGCCTATGATTCCTGAAACATATAAGTACGAACCTTTGTCAAGAACAGCAGACCAATTTCGGATTGTAAAATCCATTTATACAAGAGCAGATGTTTCTTGTATTTATTATGCTGGCGATTCTGGTCGTGAAGGTATTTATATTCAAGCTCTTATTCGTAATCAGATTTTTAAAGGAACGCCGAAATGTGACGAAAAAGTGGTTTGGATTTCTTCTTTTTCGGAAGAGGCAATTTTGGAAGGTATTAAAACCGCAAAGCCGTATTCTGCTTACAAGCCGATGATTGATTCAGGGTATGCGAGAGCAATTTCAGATTGGCTTATTGGTATGAATTTCACGCAAGGTTTTACATTGACTTCTAATAAGTTGATTAATACTGGTCGTGTTGTTACACCTACGCTTGCAATGATTGTTAATCGTCAAAATGAAATTGATAATTTCAAGAAGACTTATTTTTATGGTGTACAAACTGATACAGGCATTGTTTGGAAAGCTATTGAAAAGAGCAAGTTTTTTAAGAGCGATTTGCTTTATAATGAGAACGGCTTTTTAAAAGAGGACGATGCTAAAAAGTTGGTTGCCGCTTGTAATAAAGATAAGCGTTTAGGAATAGCAAATGTAACAGTACAGGAGAAGAAGGAATATGCTCCGTATCTTTTCAATCTTGCGGACTTGCAAGCTTATTGTTCAAAGAATTTTAAGATTGCTCCTGCTAAGACTTTGGAAATTGCACAAAGTTTGTATGAAGGTAAGTTTATAACCTACCCACGAACAGACAGTCGTTTCCTTGATACGAAAACTAAAAATGATTTGGCGACAAAAGGTTATAATGTTCCAAGCAGATATGTTGATGATACTAAAGTTTCAGACCACTATGCAATTATTCCTGATGTAAACGGTAAAGGATTTTCTTCTGATTCAAAAACTTTATCTGGTCTTGAAAAATCAGTATACGATGCGATTGAGAAAAGATTTCTTGATACGATGAAACCGCCGTTTGTGTATGATGTTATTTCTGTTATTTACAAACACCCTATTGGTGAATATTTCTTTGACAGTTTTCACAATGTTAAACAGCTTGGTTTTCGTGAAGGAGAAGAAATTGATGTTACACAACATGATGTTCCGAAAAAAGGTGCTATCATTTCGGTAAAAGATTTTGTTGTACGCAATATGGAGACAAAAGCTCCTATTGCTTATACAACTGGTACGCTTATCATGGCAATGGAAAAGGCAGGAAAACTAATCGAAGACGAAGAACTTCGTGAGCAGATTAAAACTTCTGGTATTGGCACTTCCGCTACCAGAGCGGCAATCATTGAAAAGCTTGCAGATAAAGAGTTCATCACGATAGACAAGAAACAGAAAATTGCACCGACAGAATTTGGCAAGGCGGTAATTCCAATCATAAGTCAATTTGATGAAACTCTTGTGAGTCCTATCAAGACTGCTGAAATGGAAACAGACCTTGACAAAATTGCAAAGAGTGAGCTTAATATTAACGAATACCTCAAAGGTATTAATGCTTATGTTCGTGAGACAACTTTGAAAATTCTTTCTTCGCAGAACAAAACTTTTGCAGCGGCAGAGAACGGAAAAGGTTCAAACGAAACATACAAATGCCCTAATTGTGGCGGTGAAGTTTCAAAGGGTAAGTTCGGCTGGTACTGTCATTCTAAGTGTGGATTTAGTCCTTTAAAAGTTTTCGGACACGAATTGTCCGATAAACAAATTGAAGGCTTGCTTTCTGGAAAGGAGACATCGTTCACTTCAAACGGTAAGAAAACTATTGTACTTCCCGAAGTTGTAAAGAATGAGTGGCAAGGTAAGACGTATTTTAATTGGCAGACAAAACGAGGCTAATCGTTTGAACTAATGATATATAAGGAGAATGAAAATGACGAAAACTGAAATTGTAAAAAAGGTTGCAGAGCAGAATGGTGTTTCTTATACAACCGCAAAAGAAATTATTGACAGCTTTCTTGAAAGTTTAGCTGAATCTGTTTCAAACGGAGATACTGTTACCCTTGTTGGTTTTGGTAAGTTTGAACGTGTTGTAAGAGCAAAAAGAGTTGTACAAACTTTCGGACAAACTCTTGATGTTCCCGAACATTATTCGATTAAGTTTATTCTTGGCAAGGCTTTAAAGGAAACTCTTGAATCAAAGTATGAGGAAGAACATTCTTCAACAGTTGCCGAATAATTTTTTTATGAACGGTTGACAACATAGCAACAAGGTGTTGTAGGCTGTGCAATACCTTGTTGTTGTATTACCAAAATCTGAAATTTTAACAGAAGGTATATCTTGATACACCTTCTCAACAAAATTGTAGACAAATGTATAAAATTTCCGAAAAAGAATGCTTATTCACACCATATATATTATAGAGACACATTTTATAATTGAAAGGCGGTGAATAAGTGGCAGAAATAAAAAAATTCAAAACCGCTGCGGTAGGAGCAATATTCCGTCACGCTAATCGTACAGCAAGAGACGGACATACACATAGTAATGAAAGTATAGACCTCAATCGAACAAAGTTTAATTATCATTTAAAAAATGGTGATGTAGCAGATTGGCGTGAACGACTTGATGATGTGTTTCATTTAAAGCGAAAAGATATTATTACTTTTGCAGAGGCAGTCGTTACACTTCCAGAAGATGTTCGTCCAGAAGATGAAAGAGCTTTTTTTCAAAGCTGTTATGATTTTTTTTCAAAAGATTTTAAAGAACAGAATGTAATGTATGCTGTTGTTCATAAAGATGAAGTTACGCCGCATTTGCATTTGGGGTTTATCCCTGTTGCAGAGGGTGACTTTGATTTTCAGTACAGAGCAAAAAGTGTTCTTGAAAAATGGAAAGCAGAAAATTCCGATAAGGAAGTTCCAAAAGAACGAGTATGTGCAAAAGAAGTGATTAACAGGTATTATTTACAAACAATGCATGAAAGGCTTCAAGCACACGTTGACGATGATTTAGGTTATCACGTTTCCGTAATGAACGGAGCAACGCTGCACGGCAACAAAACAGTTCTTGAAATGAAAGTGAACACGCTTGAAGAAAAAGAAAAGAAGTTACAAAAATCTATTAAAGAGATTCAAAGTGATGCAAAAGTGGTAAAGGAGATTTTAAAGAGTACAGGTATATCTCCCGACAAATTTGACCTTTACCCTTTGTTGCAGCAGATTGAAATGTTGCAGGAACGAAATCGAACTCTTATGAATATTATTATAAACAATAATCTTTCTTTTAAACCAAGTGAAATAAGAGCAAAACCTCTCGAACGTATAAAGTCTTCTTCCGTAAGTGTGTATCAAGGCAGTTGTGTAGACGAAAAAATTCCTGATAATGCAGTTGTGTTTATAGAACTTCCTAAAAACAAAAAAGAAAGTCCGCAACAAAAACTTATTAACGAGGATTTTGACTTGCGTAATCATGTCGCTTTTGCCAGAAGAGCAGAAGATGAAAATATAGTGATAAAAAAATCGAGAGTAAGCGAAAAAGTTTTTGTGATGATAAAGACAGATGATAATGAGCAGAACACTATTACAAGGTTAATTGAAATGGAAACTGCACTTAGAGAAATTGAACATTTGCATGAAAGAAAAATTTATATGGATAGATTATCCAACGATAAATACAATCTTGCAAAATCTATTCTTGCCTCTAATGAACTTCAAGCTTCTTATTTTGAACAAAAGAGTGTTCTTGATAAGTTTTTTGCTGATGAAGATAAAGAGAAAGAAAATAACAATAAAAAAATAAAGGAGTAAAAACTGGTATGATAAAGAAGAAAACCGCTGACGGAAACAGTAAAGCGAAAAATTCTAAGAGAAAGAAAAGAATGCCTAAGACTGTTCAAGAGTTTATTGGTATGACGTTAGAAGGTATTACAAGTGAAGGTATCGTTGTTTCAAACAACAATACATATTCTAAGCTGTATTCTCTCGTTGATGCAAACTTTTTAACAGAAACACCCGACAAACAGAAACGTATTCTTGATAGTTTTTCTAATCTTATCAACCGTTTCGCAGACAATATAGATGTTTCAATCATCATCGTGAATGAGAGAAACACGAAAGAAGATTTGTCGAAAGCATATCATTTTCAGTTGCAGGGTGATAATCTTGATGTGGTTCGTGAAGATTACAACAATATGATTGATGCGAAGATTGCAACATCTCATACAGAGATAAGTAAGAACAAATATATTATGCTCACTTATCACGGTGCAGAGGTTGTCGATAAGAATATTACCCCTCTTTCAAAAGCGGAATCAGAGCTTGCGATTGCAGAAACGTCTTTACAGGAAGGTGTAAAAGGAATTAATGCGAAAGCAGGAGTTAAACTTGTTGACGGCTTTAAAAGATTGGAACTTATGCACAAGATTTTGAACGGTATTGATACAGCAACTACTTTTGAAAAAGAGTACAGCAGTTATTTCAACCGAATTGATAAAGACGGTGAAATAAGTTATGAGATTGACCCGAAAAACTGGAAAAAAAAGGGTATGACTTGTTGCAATATGATTGCACCTCAAATTCTTTCGATGACTAAGCAACAAATACAGCTTGCTGAAAATCGTTATTGCAAGTCATACGCATTTCGGAATCTTCCGACTATGCTTGATGTGAACTTTCTGACAAAGGTTACAAACTTCGCTTATGAAATGGTAACGGTTATTCAGCTTAAAACTGTTCCGAGAAAGAAAGCTCAAAATCTGGTTAAGATGAAATTGACTGATACGAAGGCTGATGTTATTAAGGAAACTAAGAGAGCTGTTCAGAACGGTTATGACCCCGACCTTATTGACGAAAATCTTTTGGAAAAAAGAGAGACCGCCGCTAATTTGCGACATGATGTTATGGTTGAACATAAAAAATTGTTCCTTGCAACAATGTGTACAACATTCTTTGGAAGAAGTGAAGAAGAACTCGACACATTGAGTAAACTCTTTATTTCAGAATGCAGTAACTTGTCTATCACACCTTCTTATTTGCTCGGACAACAAAAGCCAGCACTTCGTACAGCTCTTTGCTGCGGTAATAGTGACATTATTATCGACCGTATGCTTACATCAGAAGAAGTTAAAGCTTTACTGCCGTTCTCTATTCAGGAACTTACCGACAAGAATGGACACTTTTACGGTGCTAATGCTGTATCGAAAAATCTTATCATTTATGACAGAAAGCGTTCTAAGCTTGCTAATGGTTTGGAGTTTGGTATTTCTGGCTCTGGTAAATCGTTCTTCATTAAAGGCGAGATTATCGCTAACTATCTTGATGGCAATGATAAGATTATTATTCTTGACCCTGAAGACGAATATCATGTTGTTGCTGAAAAATTCGGCGGTATTGTTGTTGACCTTTCGCTTTCAGGAAAGTGGCACATCAATCCCTGCGACCTTTCTATGGAGTGGGGAGTAGATGGAGATGACGGTATTCCTAATAAAGACCTTCTTGCCGAAAAGTGCGATTACATGGTTTCACTTGTCGAGGCTATTTACGGCAGAGGCAGAGAGTGTAATGTGTATGAAACAAACTCAATACATCGTGCAACTATGGCGATGTATGAAGATTATATAAAAGAAATGACAAGAAGACACGAAGAAGGTTGTTTGGAAGGACAGAGTGATGTTCTCGATACGGCTCTTTGCCCGACCCTTGTTGATTTTTATAACTTCCTTATTCAAGACCAAGATGCGGCATCAAGAGATGTTGCCGACAAAATTTATCAGTATTGTCTCGGTAACTATTCAATTTTCGCACATCACACCAATGTTCCGACAGACAGTAGATTTGTGGTTTACAATCTTTTGAAACTTCCGTCAAAGACAATGGAGATGGCTATGAAGGTTTGCCTTGCCTCTGTATGGACTGACGTTGTTAAAAACCGTGAAGAAAATGAGAAATATCATACAGGACGTTCGATTTGGGTATATCTTGACGAATTTCATCATTTCTTTAAAACCGAAAGTTCAGCCGATACTATTATGGCTTACTTTAAGCGTGTGCGTAAATACGGCGGTGTTATGACTGGTATCACACAGGACGTTGCAGACCTTTTGAAAACAGACCAAGGACAAGCTATGTACAACAATACAGGCTTTTATGTGTTCCTTAATCAGTCTGCGATTGGCAGAAATCAAATACAGAGTATTCACAATGTATCAGAGGCTTTGATTGATTATATTACAGACAAGCCTGTCGGTACAGGTCTGATTTATAATAACTCTGTAATGATTCCGTTCGATTATAACATTCCGAAAGATACAGAGTTGTATCGTATAATGTCTACTAATCCGCATGATGCCGCTGCAAAGAAACGTATCAAAGAAGAAGCAGACAAAGAGTTTAATGACCTTGCTGAAACGGCAGCGACTTCTTCTTCGTCAAATGATACAGAATTTGATTACGACTTCGATGATGATTTTGAAGACCTGATTTAAAAAAATCCTGTACAATTATATAATTGTACAAGCAAATTTTCCTTTGACGTGTTATAATGCTATGGTAGAAATAGGAATTATAACGTCAAAGGAATTTGGCTTTTAAGGAAAGTGGGAGAAAAAAGTGAATGAAAAAGATATGGAACGCTTTTTAAAAGACGAGGCGTTTTTTAAGAATAAAGATGTTTTTTGTCTTGGTAGTACATTAGTTGAGGCAGGAAAAATTTTTGCACAAGTGATACAGGAAAGGGAGAAATTTGATGTGGGAATGGTTGATGCAAAAGACAACAGAAATTGTCAATATCAAATATAGAACTGAAATTATTTTAAGTACGTCTCGTGACGATGTGGTTCAGGAAGTTATGATGTATCTTTTCGAGGATAAAGAACTTGCTGAAAAAATTTATAAAGAGAAATCGGTGGCGTTACTTTATAAAATCGTAAAAACAGTTCTTTATAAACTTGAAAGCAAAGTCTTTTTCAAAAACCATACAGAGAAATCTCGTTATTTGTTAGTGTTTAAAGTCTGCACTGAAAAGGGCATTATGCCAATTCCTAAAAATGCTTATAAGGTAGCAGCGGTACTTCAAAATGATAAAAATATTTCTACGGTTTCCAAGAAAAAAATTTTTACTATTCCAATGATAGAAAATATGTTAAAGTTGGGAGAGAGAAGTAGTATAACCGAATGTGAACTTGAAGAAGTTTTAGAATGCAGACTGGCTGAAAAGATTGAATTTGGAAATAAAAGATAGAAAAAAGATAGGAAAAAGATTATGCGAAATTACGAAAAATATCTTAGTGGCGAACAAATAGTTGTCACTTCAAAGGAGTATTATACAGATAGTGGTGGGTTTCCGAATGAAAAAGCTTTTTGGGATTTTGTAAATAATCTTAGCGAAGAAGATAAAGTGTATCTCTTGTGCCTTGATGTAGATTTAAAGCCTGTTAGTGCAAAAGGAACAGGATATGGAGATTTAATTTTACGAAGTTTTTTCTCAAAGATTTACAGTGCGTTCCCTGCGTTTAGAATGAGAGGTACAAAGTTTAATGTACTTATTCCTGAAGATGAATTGGAACTTGCTAATAAAATGCTTACAACTGATAATTCAGAATTTTTTGAATTACACGGTGAAATCTTAAAAGACAAATATGTCACACCTAAAACGATAAAAAAACTTGTTCGTGAAGGTGTAAAAAGAATGGTTCACAGTATAGCTGACAGCAAAGTAAATGTTGACGATAGCACAACTGTTGAGGAAAAAGAAGACAAACCAGTTGAACTTAAAGAAACAAATACAAGAAAGTTTATTGATGAAATGTGGTACGCTACAATCGAATTTAAAGAAACTTCTCCGAATTTAAGAACGCTGACAGCTTATGTTTTCCCAACTGCAAAAAGAGACCCGATGGCTTTGTTGCACACAATCGTTGTACTTGATGATAAAATTAAGCCTCGCTTATTCGAGGGTACGAATGTACATTTACCGATTGACGGTATGCGAATCAGCATTAACGCAAGATTTAGTAATGACAACCGCATGGAAATTTCATGGTTTAAAATGGACGATGATGATGACGGTAGTATTACAGGCGTGATAAAAATTCATGAGGGAAGTCGTATACCAGCAAACTTTGGTAAGCGTGTCAGTAGCACAAAGGAAATTTATCCAATCAAAATGAACAACAGAGGCTTGTTTGAATATGTTATGTACGATAAGGGAACAGACGACCCGAAGAAAAAGGTATTATATATTGACAGCGGAATTTTAAGAGGAAAAAACGCTGTTTATGAAGTGCATTGTGACAGTGTGGCGATTGATTTGGTAAAAGTTGAACAGTAAAATGTTTATACATTTTTATACAAAAAAATTTAGAAGGTGTATCAAGATATACCTTCTGATAAAAAAGGAGATGCTTAAATGAAACCAATCGTAGAATTGGACATGGATAACCCGAAAGAGGCAAAGGCTCTTAAAACGGTTTTGAGAAAAATTAATATTGGCTCTTTTGTTGCTTGTTTAAAACAAGCTGTAAAAACGAAAGAAGACGAATATGTCTCTGATGTTTTACAGGTTGCGGTTGCAGATGAAGGGGCAATGGCGTTAATAGATGGTGGACTTTTATACATTATGCTGCGTGATTTAAAAAATCACAATGTAAAAGAAATCCAAGAACTTTGGAAAACAGTTTTACGGAGAGGTACAACGCAGTTTACGAAAGGCGAGGCGAATGACTATTACCTTACGATAGACTGTATAATGATTGATAAGTCTGCTAAGAAAATGTATACTTTAGGTTGTTATCGTACTCCGCTCTTTTGTTCATCAGACGGTGATGCAGATTTAACTCTGGCTATGCCTCTTGAAGATTGTTTTATTTCCATTGACAATTACGATGCAAGGGAAATTGAATATGCGGCTGTTTCTGCAACAGAAAGAGGTGAAACAGTGAAACCGCTGCTTAAAAAGAATTTACCTGAAGATGATGAAATCGCCGAAGAGAAAAAGAAGGCTTATGGTAGTGATATTCTTGATTTCGCCGCTCCTATCAGCAAAGAAACAGATGACGATGATGGAGAAGATAAAGACGATGAATATTATGAACAATAACAAAGAAAGAAATTAAGAAAAGAGAAGGTGATGTAATGAGAGGTTCAGAACCTTATGAACTGTTAGGCGGTCTTGCTTCAAGTGCAACATCTAAACTTAATAAAGCTTTTCTTGAAGAATACCACAGTGAAGTTGATAAGATGTTCGCAAGACTTCATGCTACAAATGGTGGTGGCGTTGTAGACCAAACGGCTTACAACGATTACTTAAAGAGAGCGAATGCAAAACCTGATGATTTGGAACAAAACAAGTATATGCGTTATGAGTTTAAAAAACAAAGTGATGCTAATCGTTTCATTCAGGATATGCAAAATCACAATGTAGATGTTACAGCAGCTCCAGTGAATCTTCATGGAAAAATTCTTGTGGAAATACCACAAGAAATTGAGAAGAAGGATAAAGATGGTAATACGGCTTATAATGCAAGAGGTGAAGCACAAACTGTCTCTGTTGGTTCTTATGTAAGAGATTATGAGGCTAAGACAGGTGAGAATGTCGAAAGATATAATTGGAGAGAAGATTACGGCGGTAAAGAGTATACCGATAAAAACACTAATTTGAGTGGTGTTTCTTATAACTTTATACGTAATGAAATTGTTAATGGCTTAGGAGAATTTGGAAGAGTTGTTGCTTTTGTTGATGAAATGTCAAGTTTAACAGAAAGATACAGTGGCATGAATCAAAACAATGCTTTTACTAATGATTTAAGCCGTGGCGAACATGGTAAAGAAGTAAGTTACGGAAATTGGTCTGGTAATGTTGGCGGTTCAGTAGGCTTAACAGGATTACAAAGTAAAGCGGTAACTGTTTACGGAAATAATACTTATATTATGGACGGAAAAGAGGTTACTAATACCGATTTGATAAAAAGTGTTAGTAAACTTCATCAAGACCGTTCAAAAATTGCAACACAATATGTTTCTGAATATAGTGCTTTGGGAGCGACCGAAGATGCTAAGGCAGTTAAACATAGGAGCAGTAAGACTAACGAAAAGATTATAAAGAATACAGAGGCTATTCGAGATAATATAAAACGACAAACCTATGTCATAGAAGAAAGAGAACACGGCATATTTAAGGGTGGCTCTCTTGACAATATGCGTAATAGGTATGGTACAGAAGTAATTTTGCTTAATAAACACGCTGCTGATATTGAGATAGAAGGTGATGTCGCTAATCTCCTTGGAAAATTTCGTAATCAGCAAGACAATAATTTAAGTAAAACGGAAACTGAATTTATTGATAAGCTGCTTACAAGAAGAAATGAAAACGGTAGTGATAAACCGCTCTCTATGACTTATGACGATATGATAAATATGACTAATATCGCTCAAAAAATAGAGTGGCATGATAAAAATACAGCATTTCTTTCTGATGCAGAGTTATCTACACTTGCATCAATTAAAGGCGTACATGAAGAAGGCAAACCAGAAGTTAAAGGCTTGTTTGAAATCTCTAAAGAAGATAGAAAAATGTTCACTGGCGGTGTGAAAGCCGAACTTGATTCTATCCGTGAAGATTTAGGTATTAACCTTAACTTTCAAGAGGTTTACGGACACAAGCTTACAAGACAGCAACTTACTCATATTGACAAGAGATTTGAAATTACTCTTGCAAATGCAGGAATTACATATAGCGAGGCTTCTGGTAAGTTTAGCAAAAATGGTGTAGAACTTGACCATGATTCACTTATAAAAGAAGTTAAGTCTGTTGACAAAGAGTTGGGAAAGAAGCTTGAAGAAAAGACAGACAGTGCTGGTTATAAAATCACCCAAGATGGTAAGCTTGTTCATAATCATGGTAAAGATATTACTCGTGAGGATATTTTGAAGCTTGATAAAGCTTTTTTGGCGAAAGCCGAGGCTGCTGGTTACCAATTTATTACTCCGACTGGAAAATTCGATGTTCAAGCTTTTCAAAAACTTACAAAAGAAGACTTGAAAAAGATTGGCATATCAGAAAATACTCATAAGGCATTATTGAGATTCCACAGTGACAAGTGGGGAACTCATAAATGGGAAGTTATGGGAAAAATGTACGGTAAAGGTAAAAAGGTATTAGGTAAGCTTACCGACAATGATGAAGACCTTCAGCAAGTTCTTAAATTAGCCGCTGCTCCTAAACACGTTAAGCAAACAGCAACGTATGTTAAGCAAGGTGCTGATGCCGCTCGAATGAAGATTGATACTTTTAGAGCGAAGCACGCAAAACTTCAGAAGAAGAAACCGAAGCCTGCAAAGCAAAAAACGCCGAAAGTGAACAAAGCAAGCAAGCGAAAGGTTACATCAAAAAGAAACGACAAGTATCTTGCAAGGCAAGAAAAGCGTTTAAAGCGGTTAAAAAAGTCAGAGGCACGTTGGAAAAAGATTGACAAGTTTACACATAAGTTTGACCTTAAAGCAAGAGCAAAAGAGTGGTTTGCTCAAACAAGAGTTGGTCAAGCTATTTTTGGGGCTTTTAACAAACTTAAACTTATGCTTTTAAAGTTTGTAGCGTACTTTTTAGCTGCTTATTTTGTTTTTGCTGGTGTGGTAGTTGTAGTAGTTGTTTTGATGTCTATGATTCAATCTTTCCTTAATGCTCCGTATGAAAATACAAGAGCGTTGGTAGATGTAGCAAGTCGTATCGCAGGACAAGAGCCAGCGATTATAGAACTGTACGATTTCCTTAACGGTATGCAGGACGATTGGATTGATGGTGTTTCGGAATCTGATACAATATACAGTAACAGAAAAGACATAATGTATTCGGCAGATTATCATGCATACCCTGATTATGTTAATGAAGAAATTGATTATCTTCAATTAATTGGTGGAGCAGACGGAAAATTATATATTAATCCTTTTTCTACCGTAGATAATGATATTGAAACTATTGCTACTAATAATCCTACTTTTAATAAGGATAAGGCAAAAGTAACAGGTTTTGATGGTAAAATACAAACTGAAATTATCGCTAATCCTTCTGCTTATGCTATGAAAGAAGGAGGCGGTACAACAGAAAGCGGACATACTAATAACATTAAAGATATTCTTGCAATGACTGATGTTATGTATCAGTTTGATATTGATAAATTTGGAGACGATGCTTTTGACGATAATGTTTTAGGCGGCAGTACTCCGTGGGTGATTAATTTTGATAACGCTTATAATAAAACGGTAGGATTTTTTACTTTTATAGGTGATTGTATTTCGTATGCTGGTGATTATGTTAAATATACAGTTTCGGAAGGACAAGAGCCTATTGCAGCTCGTCCAAGACTTGGTGATTATTCAGGTGGCACAGTAAGTTATGGTGTAATACAAAATTATTGTAAAGCTTTATATCAATCTTCTCACCAAGCACAATACGACCTTGATGTTGAATTTCATCATTGGGGGCAGTATGATGCTTTATCAAACGTAAATGTATTGAAAGATGGTGTGAGTACAGAAATTTCACAAGGTGATACAAAAGTTCTTAAACAAGAAGATGCAAGTTGGTTTGGAGTTTGTAACTCCCCTGTGGTTAATTCTTTCAAAATTGCTTATAACAACAGTAATAATAAAATTTTTCCGTATCTTATTAATTCGTCAGGTAACAAGATAGATTTATCTGCCACTAATAGTGGTAATTCTGTACAAGTCATTATGAACGATTGCAAAACAGCTAATGAAAAACTTTGTTTGTGGGAAAATATGAAAACGGACGATGCCGCAACTTATAATAAAATAGTTGAATTGCATGATTCTTTTATATTGGAATCGAATAGTTGTTGGAAAAAAGGAACTTTTACTAAAGATGCACAATCTATGACTGGTTTTAGTGATGGAATTTATTATAACAGTAGAGACGAGGCTAAGAATAATGTAAAGACAGCTTTAAGTAATAAGGTAGACGGTATACTTGCTGAAGAAGCTCAACGAGATAGATACACACTTACTTCCGACCACAATTCTATTACAAAAAATTGGTGTGAAAAAGCTAATACAAATTATAGTGTAAGAATAGAAGAAAAACATGAAGAACTTCCTTTGTATTGGGATGGTTATGGTTCAGAAGAAGGAAATCATGGTGCTGGAAATTTTGGTGGTAAGCATAATATGAAAGATGAATATGACGGGAGTGGAAAGCGGCGTGTGGTATCTTACAAAATCGTTGGTGATGATGGCAGCTGGGCTTGGGCTGATGAAATTTCTACTCAAAGAACTGTTGATATAGAGTTTATTGGTGGAGATGATGACATCACTAAAGTAAAACTAATATTCCGCAGAGCAGGAGTAGGAGACGGTACATTAATAACTCATGTACATTTTAATCATTGGAACTCTAATGGTACTTTTAATTATTCACCAAATTACCATTTTGAAAAACAAACATGGACAAAGACTACATATAAAGGCATAATAGATAATGCTGTTGTCTATTATAGACATAATGATAAGTATAATCGTGATTGTACAGGACATGATTTTAGTTATTGTGGCGGACATATCGGTTGTCATTCTAAAGGTGTTGTATTTTCTACGACTAATGAACAACTTGCAATGGCTGGAATGTATACCAATACTGATTTTGCCCCAAGAGCAATTTATACAGCAAACGGTTCAACAAGTTACGATATGACTGATTATGGTTATAAAAAAATCGAAGGCAAACTTGATGAACAAGGGCTGAAAGAACTGCGAAAAAGCGGTGAAGATGAAGAAATGTATACATTAAGTCGAGTTACAAATGGTTATGGAAATCCTTTACCTGAACAAAATGTACAAGGAAGTACAAACAACATAAGTAAAGGGCTTAATCTTAGAGTAAGTGGCGATGAATTACAAACTGGAATGAAACAACGTGATAATATTCGGTTAGGGGAGTTTCGTGACATTTTTGATGTAGCTTGTTCTTTTGATGTTGGTAAAGGTGTATTTCCTTGGAAAGCAACAGGTGTAGGTGGTAAAGGCTGGAAGGAATATGAAGGCTGGACTGGCGATAATATGTCATTTGTTGCAATGAGAGTTTCTATTGATTGGAATGAAGTTTATGGCTTTGATATTCCGTATGAAATAGGTGGTGCTGTTTCATTGCCAGAACAAGATATTAACTTTATTGTAAAGGCATTGGAATTACAGTATGGTGATAACTTTGATGAAAGTCAAGAAGAAGCTGTTAGGTTTGCGTTGCATTGGGTAGGCAGAGGGCATTACAGCGAAAATCATACGGAACATGATTTCTTAACAAATCTTTGTCATGGCACAGAGGGAGCAACTTATACAGATGAAGATGGTAATACAACAAACATTTGTTATGATGTGAGTTGTACAGCATCTAATTCACAAGGCTTTATTAATTTTTATCTAAGTCACTTTGGAAAAAATTTAACGACAAAACCATCTGATAGTACAATAACAAAGAATACAAAAGATGTTAAATCAAATCTTTTGCCAGCAGCAGTTTTCAATAGACCAATGGGCGTTATGAATTTTAACTTTAAAAGTAGCGAATTAAAACCAGCGAATAGTAAAAAAATAAGGAAAGCAATTATTGAACTTCGTGATAAAGATAATTTCGGTATTTATGTTGGAACATTAACTAATGTATTTAGTGACGAAGCACTTCTTAAAGAATTTAAAAATACTATTGAAATTTCTGAAGACAAGAAAACGATTACTCTTTCAAGTGGTTATGAATTACATTATGACGTTCCAATAACTATTGACCTTTCTCCCGAACCTTCAACAAGCGTTTTCGGTCTTAATGGTAGAGTAGGAACAGTTTTCTTGAGAACTAAAAAGATTTCCGAAGGCGTTGATGTTGATGGTCTCATTAAAGCAGATGCGACTTACAATCCTTATTGGTTTACAAACGATAACTACTGGAAAAAATATCGTAATTTTAATGAATTATAATTTTTTATAACAATTCAAAGATTGGAATAAGAGTGGTGCTTTTGCCAAACATCACTCTTATTCTTATAACGAAAATTAAACAGAAAAACGAATTTGTTATTATTGACTTTAATGTAGAAATATGGTATAATTGAAGAGAGAAAATGACGTTGATTGAGGTGATTTTTTGAAAGCAACTTTTAGCGGTTTCAAAAGAGCCGACAAAGAAGTCAATCGAGTTCTTCTCTTGGATATACTTTTAAACGGACATAGTTTGGAAGAGATTGAAAAAGTCGAAGAAGTGACGGAACATTATCCGTTTGCTGGAATTAACAGAAAGGTTGTGAGGGTCTATGGACTAACGAGAGAGGCTATTGATGTTCAAGAGATATACAAGGAAAGAGCTAATATTATTGCACCTACACTATGTTCTCTGCAAACGTATGAGATGTGCAGTACTTCTGATACAGCATATTGGCATAAATCAAGAAATGAAAGTCAACCTCTTACAATACATGATTTAGGTGTTATTTCAAGATATATGGTAATTACACCAGAAGTAGTAGTTTCAAGCAAAAAAGCAAAAACTATTACAGAAGATTGCGAGTATGGTTTCACTTCTTTTATGGAGTATATAATAAATGGAAGTTTTAAAATAGGAAATTGGTTTGTCGAATATGATAACAAAAATAAAAAATTTTCTATTTATTATACTTCAACAATAGGAAGTGCGAATACAGAACTTGTATATCAGTCAGAAGAGTACAATAAAGATGCTACTTTCAGTTTAGTCTTGTACTTAATAAAAAAAGTTTATGCAGATATTATTGAAAATGAAAAAGAAGAATTTAAATCCGATTGCTTTATAGTAGAGCGTTGGATAAGAGAGAAGGGAAAATAGTGAGAGAAAGTGGAAATGATAATTTTGAGGAATTTGATTTGGATTTAAATGGAAACGATTTCTTTAGTTCAGACGGTGATGATATAGACAGTGACGGTAGTGAGTTTTTAGGAAGTAACAGTGATAAGAATGATGAATTTAATCAACGAAATGATGTGCAGCCAGAAGACCTTGACCCTGAATTTTCAAAAGATGAAACAACCATTTTTGGCGGCAGTAAAGAAAGCCTTACTAATATTACTACTGAAGACAGAGAACAGTATCATGAGATTCAGGAAGGCATTAAAACACCTTTAGAAAATATAATCGACCCTGAACAGATAGAGTGCAAGCGTGAAAAGACAGAGATAGAAATTGTACAAGATGAAAAAGCACATACTATGACGATTGAGGGCATTAAATTTGCTAAAGAGGTTATAGACGAGGCAATCCAAACCGAGAAAAATACTGGTCTTGAAGCAGAGAAGTTGAGAGAGTATACCAATGAGGCTGAATACTTTAAAGGTAGTTTTGCAAAACCAAAAGAAAATGAAGAAGACAAAACCAAAAAGTTTATTATTATGGCAGCTATGTCTTTTGCGATTGGCATATTCGGCGGTATACAATCAAACCGATATTATACTACGAAAGAAGGAAAAGTAGAAAATATTTTTAATTGTACTTGGTCTTGGTTATTTTCTATTGACGATATGCCTTTAAAAATTTTGCCGTTTCATAGCGGAGCTTTTTTTACAGGATTTTTTGTATGGTTTATCATTTTGGCGATAATTTGTCTTTTCATTTGGATTAATAACGATGTAATGAAAAACAGTCGTGTAGGACATGAACATGGTAATGCGAAACTTATGGATAAAAATTCTTTTCAAAAGTTTAAAAACAGATTTATGGAACAATAAAAAAGAGGTGATAAGCTTTGAAAACTACGAAAAAACCTACGAAAATTGCCAATATACCGCAAGACTATTATGACAACAATATGCTTTTTTGCGTAAAAAACGGTGAGTATGTTGGAATGTCACTTAACAACAAAAAGAGTAATCGAACTGCAAATGTTCTTATTATCGGTGGCTCTGGTACTGGTAAAACCTACAAATATGTTAAACCGAACATTTTGCAGGAAAACTGTTCACAAGTAATTACAGACCCTTCAGGCGATATTTTTAGAAGTTTTGCTCCGTACCTTGAATCAAAAGGCTACAACGTGTATCTTTTTAATGTAAATGATTTTACGTTGTCTAATAACTACAATCCGCTTGAAAATGCTTATGATGTAGACGGCAACGTGGTTGAGACACAGGTTGATACATTGGTAGCATTATACATAAAGAACGCTAAAAGCTCTAACGAAGCAGGAAAAAGTTCAGGCGACCCCTTCTGGGATAGTGCAGAGAAAGCTTTTATTACGGCTTTAATTTACTATGTTTTGGAAGAAGACGAAGATAAGCTTATAAATGGTTTTGAGGCTACTTATACACGCCCCCTTAAACGTATGGAAAAGAATGTAGAAACAAACGATAAAGGTGAGGCTATCGAACACGCAACAGTTGAGGGCTACGAAGGTGGCAGATGTTTTTCTACTATTTTACATCTTGCACAAGAAGCAGAAGTTTCAGAGGATTCGAGTAAAAAATCTCCTCTTGCGATTCGTTTAGATGATTTCTTTGCTCGAAAGCCTAATAATAAGACAAAGGATTACTACAAGACTTTTGCAAGTTGTAAATCAGAGAAGACAGCCTCAACTATCGTTCTTTGTACTACCATCGACTTACAGCTTTTTGCTACAACAGACCTTGACAGAGTAACCAGAACAAACCCGATTGCAGAAATGAATATTAACTTTGACCGCATTGGAAGTCAACAAAGTTATCTATTTCTTGGTATTCCGCAGGACGACCAGACGTATAATTTCCTTGTTGCAATGCTGCAAGCACAACTTTTTAAAAGATTGTATCAGCTTGGTGACAAGAAAATGCGTGGTAAATGGCATATCGGTTATAGGGTAGGAACGCCCATATTCGATTATTTTGAAAGTAAAGAAGAGGCTGAAATATTTTATCAGACTGTTTCTGAAAAGCACATTATTGAAAGTCCATATATAAACGACCAAACTATGTATAAGATTTACTTTAACGGTAGAGTGTTAAAAGTATCTCCTGTAAAGCAAGTTTTGGTAGACCTTATTAACAGCATTGATAAGATGTATATTTGGTCTGGTGACAAATTCGCAGGAAGTGACCCTGCGTTGCCAATACACGTTAATTTTCTCCTTGATGAATTTAAAAACATCGGTGAGATTCCAAATTTTCTTAATTATCTTGCAACCGTTCGTAAATATAGAATCGGTTTGCACGTTATCATACAGGACGTAGGACAGATAAAAACTATGTACAAAGAGCAGGAACATGAAATTTTGCTTGCTAATGTTGATACAACCATTTTTCTCGGCAGTATCTTGACAGAAGATAAGGAGTTTATACAAAAGATGATGGGTAAGACAACTATTAGGCAACGAAGTACATCGGATAGCAAATCAGGGCAGTCTGTATCGTGGACTCCTACGGAAGTTCCTTTGATGTCATTAGATGAAATCGGAGCGATTAACGACCCAAATAAAAATCGTGACGATTGTATTGTTATTGTACGAGACTGCGACCCAATTGTTGGACGTAAATTGCTTTTGTATGAGCATTGCAGAGCAAAGCTTGTTGATAAAGCAAAAGATATTATTAACATTGAGAATTTTTGGCGTAATAACAATGAAGATAAAGGAAAGAAAAATCTTGAAGTGGGGGAATATTAAATGGAAGATATGTATGAAAAAGAATTGGAATGTGTTTTTAAGGCATTAACAAAAAATGTTATAAGCCCTGATTCTTTGAAATTTGCTGAATCTGGTACGATGAATACGATTATAAACGATGCTTGGGGTTTTTTGTTCCTTGTTGGTTTGAGCTTTACGCTTGTACACTTCTTGATTGAACTTAATATGAAGTTTGCAATGGAAGGCTCAAATGTAACTATGAAAACTTTTATTGCTCCTTTTGCAAAATTAACATTGGCAGTTGGTATTTTGTCAAATGGTGGAACGATTATGAATCAAGTCTTGGGTGCTAATAATGCTTTTATCGATGCAGCTGCGAATAACTTTGCGGCAACTGCTCCTGATGACGATGGTGGTGACGATGGTGGTGATGATGCTGAATTTGGTGAAAACCAACCTTTGTATGATGCTTTTAAAGACAACTTTAAGTCGTTTGGTATGGTTCAGCAAATTATCATTATAATCTTTATGGCATTAGTGTGGATTATTACGCTTGTAATGGGTGTTGTATGGTATTATAAAGCGTTAATGTATAAATTGGAACTGGTTTATCGCTTGTGTATTACTCCCGTTGCATTTGCAGATGTGTATTCAGGAAATAATACTAATGCAATAAGGTGGATAAAGGGTACATTTGCTCTTGGTTTATATGCAGGAGCAATCCTCTTAGTTCCAAAACTCGGAAATATGATTTCAGTAACAGGCTTAGGAACTATTGAAATAACCGATGCTTTAAGTGTATGGGAATTGTTTAAGCAGTTAGTTACTTTACTTGTTATGCCTTTTGCTTGTCTGGGTGTTATGTCAACCATTAAACAAGTTTGCAAGGAAGTAGTCGCTTAATTTTTTTAAAAAACAAATTAAATATTAATAAAAGAG
>Ga0352976_1032413_pt1 | contig 20512 bp, 19 predicted proteins | sample Cowrumrumenfluid_FD_205949 | JGI IMG/M metagenome (GOLD analysis project Ga0352976, IMG submission 205949) | Metatranscriptome of Cow rumen microbial communities from the University of Illinois at Urbana-Champaign, USA - Cow X-1 rumen fluid... | ecosystem: Host-associated > Mammals > Digestive...
CCGCCAATATGTACCGAAAAATCTCAGATTTGTAAATATTTTGAGAATATGCACCGCATTTTTATTGACATTTCGAGTAAAACAATAGATAATATTTCTATGGAATATCTTTCAATGGGAATGTCCGACGATTACAGCGAAGCCATAGAGTGCGGAGCCAATATGGTGAGAGTCGGTTCGGCATTGTTTGGTAAAAGAATTTATAAGGAGAGTTGATCTATGCAAGGCAAGGATATTTTAGATAAGCTGAAACAAATGTGGAACACTCCTGACGACGAGTATGAGTATGAAGACGAGAAGGCTGTTGTAAAAGCTCCCGTCAAGCCCGCTGTCGAAGAAGATTATTATGAAGAAGAGGAGCCCGTATCCGTTAAGGAGTCTCCCCGAATACCGTTCATAGGCAATCAGAGCAATAAGGTCATGAACATCAATACCACAACAAAGCTTCAGGTAGTAATGTTCACACCCGACAGATTCAGCGACGAAACAAGAAAAATTGCAGACGAGCTTATGAAGCAGCATACTATCGTATTGAATTTGGAGAATACAAGCAAGGATAATTCCAGACGTATAATCGACTTTATGAGCGGTGCGGCTTATGCAAGCCGAGGAAAGATAAAGCGTGTTGCAACAAGCACTTTTCTTGTAATTCCTTACGGTGTGGATATAACAGGCGACGATATTCTCGGACAGCTTGAAAATAACGGTGTTTATCTTTAAATGAAAGAGCCGATATATACAAACGATGAAGAGCGGATATTTTCTCTGCATATAGCGGATATGACCGTACTTTCCGACAAGAGGAACAGGGTGTGCTTCTCCGATTTTTTAAACGAGCATTATTTGTCTATAGCGTTAGACGTACTCAGAAGCAGAGGTATAACAAACTATATGCTCTGGGGCGGCTATGAAAACGCCGAAAGAGTTATGCTTGCCGTTTATCCCGAATACCAAAAGCCCGAAGAGAGCGATTTCCCTATTGAAGGTATCGGTATGAAGTACCGAAAAAGCGACGAATTATCTCACAGGCATTTTTTAGGCTCGCTAATGGCTTTGGGTATAAAGAGAGAGGCAGTGGGCGATATAGTTATAACTCAGGGTATGGCGGCTGTTTTTGTAAAGGCAGAGCTTGCGCCTTATGTGCGTTCTCAGATAAGCAAGATAGGCAGAGTGGGTGTGGAGTTTACGGAAAATGTTCCCGATCTTTCATTCAAAGCCTTTGACTTTGACGAGTTTACACGAACGGTGCCGTCTTTGAGGGCAGACGCCGTTGTAAGCGCATGTACCGGGCTTAGCCGTGCAAAAGCACAAAGGGCGGTTGAGTCGGGGCTTGTTGCCGTGAACGGAAGTATCGTTTATGATACCGACAGAAAAATTTCCGATAAGGAAAAAATATCTGTACGAGGCAGCGGAAAATTCATTATTGAATTTGACGGTGCGGTCAGCAAAAAGGGAAGATATATACTTATTGTGAAAAAATACAAATAAATAGTTTTGAGAGTTGAGAGTTGAGAGTTGAAAGCAGAAATTTACGGTCATACTTAATAAAATCGAAAATTCATTGCACGCAAACAAAACTCATTCTACGTTATACTAATAGGTTAACGCTGTTTAAATAGTTTTGCAAGCAGCAATTCCACTTTCCAATTTCCAAATACCACTTTCCAAATTCCACTTTTAGTATAGGAGGAATACATATGCTTACAGCCGAACAGATAAAAAAAGTCAGCTTTCGTAAAGCAAGTATCGGCGGATACCGCACAGACGAAGTTGACGAATTTTTAAATGAAGCGGCAAAAACCTTTGAGGCACTGAAAAAAGAGAATGACGCTCTTGCCGAAAGGGTGACCGATATTCAGAAAAAGGTTGACAAGCTTGTAGAGGATAAAGAAAGTATCAATCAGACTATGATAACCTCAGAAAAGTTTGCAAACCGAATAAAAAGCGAGGCAAAGCAGGAAGCCGATAAAATACTTAAAGACGCAAGAACACAGGCTGACGAAATTATTGAAGACGCTAACAAGCGTATCATCAAAGAAAAGCAGATGATAGACAAGGTGCTGCAGGAGAGCGCAGGCATAAGAGATCGTTTGATAAGACTGTTTGAACAGCAGATAGATCATCTCAAAAAGCTGCCCGATCAGACAGACGCAGACAATCTTAAAAAAGAGCTTGATAAGCGCTATCCTACAGAAACATATTCACAGTCTGAAGAGGCAGCGCCGATCGACGACGATACATTCAGTACAATAGAAGAAGCCGTTAAGGACGCTACAGCCTTAACAGAAGAAATTGCCGCAAATGCCGCAGAAGAAGCCGCAGAGGGTACTATTGAGATAGAAAAGGCAGCATTTGAAAAGAAGTTTGGCAAGCTTAAATTTGGAGATAATTACGACATTAAACAAGAGTCGTAATAGAATAAAGGAGAGAAAAATACAATGGCACAGGATTTTAAAGATACTATGAATCTACCAAAGACAGACTTCCCCATGAGGGCAGGTCTGCCTAAAACAGAGCCTGTAACTCTTGCAGGCTGGGAAAAAGACAGAATGTATGATAACCTTATGAAGAAAAACGAGGGTAAACCGCTTTTCGTTCTGCATGACGGTCCTCCGTATGCAAACGGCGACATTCACCTCGGCACTGCTTTGAATAAGGTGCTCAAAGATATTATCATCAGACATAAAAATATGACGGGCTATAAAGCGCCCTATGTTCCCGGCTGGGATACTCACGGTCTGCCCACAGAGCTTAAAGCAAGAGCAAAAGCAGGGGTCGGAAATTCATCGGATATTTCGGTAGTTGAATTGAGAAAGCTTTGCCGTGATTTTGTTGACGGTTATATCAACGATCAGAGAAATCAGTTCAAGCGTCTTGGCGCATTGGGCGAGTGGGAGAACCCATATATCACACTTCTTCCCGAATTTGAGGCTAAGCAGATCGAAGTATTTGCAGAAATGGCTTGCAAGGGCTATATCTACAAGGGTCTGAAGCCTGTTTATTGGTGCGCAGACTGTAAAACAGCTCTCGCAGAGGCTGAGATAGAGTATGCAGAAGACCCATGTCATTCTATCTATGTAAAGTTCAGAGTGTGTGACGATAAGGGCGTACTCTCCGCACAGAACATTCCGGCAGACAAGACATTCTTTGTTATCTGGACAACAACTACCTGGACACTTCCCGCAAACGTTGCAATTTGCGTAGGTCCGAGATTTGACTATGTTGCTGTCAAGAGCGGCGATGAATACTACATCATGGCAGAGGACCTCTACAAAGAGGCTATGACTGCGGCAAACAAGACAGATTACGAGGTAGCCGCAAGATTTAAAGGCGCAGATCTTGAATATATGCAGACTCAGCACCCGTTCCTCGACAGAAAGAGCGTTGTTATCGTGGGCGACCATGTAACGCTCGAAAGCGGTACAGGCTGTGTACATACAGCTCCCGGACACGGTGTAGAGGACTATGAGGTTTGCAGAAATTATCCCGAGATCCCGATCATTGTTCCCGTAAATGCTGACGGTATCCTTACCGAAGAGGCAGGTCAGTTTGCAGGCCTTTCAACAGAGGACGCAAACAAGCCGATCGCATTGTATCTTGAAGAAACAGGCTCGCTGTTTGCACTCCAGAAGATCATTCACCAGTATCCGCACTGCTGGAGATGTAAAAAGCCCGTACTTTTCCGTGCAACAGATCAGTGGTTCTGCTCGGTTGACGACTTCAAGGAAGAAACACTCGAGGCTATCAAGAGCGTTAAGTGGATCCCTGCATGGGGCGAGGACAGAATTTCTTCAATGGTTCGTGATCGTAAGGACTGGTGTATCTCACGTCAGAGAAAATGGGGCGTACCGATCCCGATCTTCTTCTGTAAGAAGTGCGGTGAGCCGCATATCGAGAGAGAGGCTATGATGGCAGTTGCCGATCTGTTTAGACAAAAGGGTTCAAACGCCTGGTTTGAGATGACTGCCGCAGAGATCCTGCCCGAGGGTACTGTATGTAAGAAGTGCGGCGGCACAGACTTTGACAAAGAAAAAGATATTATGGACGTATGGTTCGACTCAGGCTCAACTCATGCAGCCGTACTCAGAGAAAGAGAGAACCTTACTTTCCCCGCAGACCTTTATCTCGAGGGCGCAGACCAGTACAGAGGCTGGTTCCAGTCGTCACTCTTAACATCTGTTGCAACAAACGGCAAAGCGCCCTACAAGACCGTTCTTACACACGGCTGGGTAGTTGACGGACAGGGCAGAAAGATGTCTAAGTCACTCGGAAACGGTATTCTCCCGAGCGAGGTAGTTGAGCAGTACGGCGCAGATATTCTCAGACTCTGGGTAGCGTCTTCCGATTATCACGCAGATATTCGTATCTCTAAGGATATTTTAAAGCAGCTTTCAGAGTCCTACAGAAAGATCAGAAATACTGCAAGATTTATTCTCAGCAACCTTTATGACTTTGATCCCGATAAGGATATGCTCCCCGTAAGCGAGCTTTATCCTATCGACAAGTGGGCGCTCAATAAACTCAATGAGCTTATTGAGAAAACAGAGGCTGCATACAACGCTTACGAGTTCCATCAGGTTTATCACGCTGTTCATAACTTCTGTGTTGTTGATATGTCTAACTTCTATCTTGACGTACTCAAAGACAGACTTTATACAGAAAAGGCAGACAGCAAGCTCAGACGTGCCGCACAGAGCGCTATGTATATCATTCTTGACGCTATGACGAGAATGATCACGCCTATCCTTGCATATACATCAGACGAGATCTGGAAGTTTATGCCCCACGCAGCAGACGCAGACGCAAGTCATGTTGTATATAACGAAATGCCCAAAAAAGTGGCTGTTGACGTTGACGCAGACTTCATTGCCCGCTGGGATAAGATCCACGAACTTCGTGACCTTGTTAAGAAGTCTATCGAGGTCGCAGTAAATCAGAAGCTTGTTAAGACATCTCTCGAGACAGCTATCAAGCTTAGCTGCACGGGCGATGAATACGACTTTGTAAAGTCTGTTGAGAGCGAGCTTAAAGACGCATTTATCGTATCGGGTGTAGAGATCGTTAACGATGAGAGCGCAAAAGATCTCAAGATCGAGGTAAACAAGGCTCAGGGCGGCAAGTGCGAACGCTGCTGGACATACAGCACGACTGTCGGACAGGACGCAGAGAATCCCTGTGTATGTGAACGCTGCTCAAAGGTATTGAGATCGCTTATCTGATAATATAATATAAACGATAATGCATAACGGCTTTAAGGTTCGGCTTTTAAGCCGTTATGTTTTTTAAGCGGAGGTTTAATTGTGGCAATAATTGGTATTATTTTGTTTGTACTACTTGTTCTCGCAGATCAGCTTTCAAAGCTGTATGCGCTCAGTGTCGTAAAAACAGAGGGCTATGTCGAGGTAATAAAGGGCTTTTATCATTTCGTTTATGTTGAAAACAGAGGTGCGGCTTTCGGCATTATGCAGAATAAGCAGTGGTTCTTCATAATTATTACGATCATCGTTTTTGCCGTATTCGGCTATGTTCTGTATAAGTACAAAATAGAGGGCAAGCTGTTCTTTGCGGCAGCTGTGCTTATACTCAGCGGCGGTTTCGGTAATCTTATAGACAGAGTTTTCAGAGGGTATGTTGTGGATTTTTTGCAGTTCAGTTTTTTTAATCCCGTGTGCAATGTTGCCGACTATTATATTACAATAGGCGCTGTATTGCTTGTGATCTCCGTTATGTTCTGCAAGAAAAATATTGCTCTGAGAAAACCCGAACCCGAAAAGACAGACTGATATGAAATATGAATTGATCGTTGAAAAAGACGAAGGTACAAGAATAGATAAGTTTTTAAGCGGGAATATAGAAGATCTTTCGAGAAGTGCGGCTGCCGCCTTGTGCGAGGACGGCGCAGTTACGGTGAATGTAAAACCGTGCGCAAAAAACTATAAAATAAAAATGGGTGACACTATTATCGTAACAGTTCCCGAACCTAAGGAGTATGAGGCGCAGGCGGAGAATATACCGCTTGATATTGTTTTCGAGGACGAACATCTGCTTGTGGTGAATAAACCGAAAGGCATGGTAGTACACCCTGCACCCGGAAATTACAGCGGTACTCTTGTGAACGCACTTTTATACCACTGCAAAGACAGCTTGTCGGGTATAAACGGAGTTTTGCGCCCGGGCATAGTACACCGTATCGACAAGGATACAAGCGGACTTCTTATCGTTGCCAAAAACGATAAGGCGCACATAGGGCTTGCAGAGCAGATAAAGGAGCATTCGTTTGAGCGTGAATACGAGGCGGTATTATACGGCAGACTTAAAGAAAACGAGGGTACGGTTGACGCACCTATCGGCAGGCATAAAATTGACCGCAAAAAAATGTGCGTGACCTATGAAAACAGCAGGAATGCGGTAACGCATTATAAGGTCATATCGTATAATAACGGCTTCACTCATGCCGCAATGAGGCTTGAAACCGGCAGAACGCACCAGATAAGAGTACACATGGCGTATATAGGACATCCGGTTGCAGGCGATCCTGTTTACGGACCGTCAAAGGTGATAACGGAGTTGAACGGGCAATGCCTTCACGCAAAAAAGATAGGCTTTGTACACCCGATAACTGGAGAATTTCTGCGTTTTGACTCCGAACTGCCGGAATACTTTCAAGCTTTTTTGAATAAAAAAGAAATCATGTAAATTGAAAATGGAAAATTATTTGAAAACCGAAACTTCACACTCCACACTCAACTCTCAACACTGTTTTTAAAAAAGTTTTAAAAAAACAGTTGAAATTAGTTTTCAGATATGGTATAATACAAAAGCATTTGAACCGTTATCACCTTAGTGATAATGCGATTCACTGCCCGGCGTTGAGCCGAACAATGAAGCGGACAGTCCTCTGAGTATTGACCTTGCTTCGGGTCATTATTTAATGAATGTCTGTAAACTTTAGGAGGATTAAAAAATGGATGCATTGAAGTTGATTGCAGCAGATTCCGTTAAGAAGGAAGTACCCGAATTCAGAATAGGTGACACAGTTCGTGTAAGCGTAAACATTCGTGAAGGCGAAAGAGAAAGAATCCAGATGTTCGAGGGTACAGTTATTGCAAAGAAGAGCAGCGGCGTAGCTGAAACATTCACAGTAAGACGTGTAGCTTACGGCGTAGGCGTTGAGAGAGTATTCCCTCTCCATTGTCCGAATGTTAAAGACGTTAAGGTTATCAGACACGGTAAAGTCAGACGCGCTAAGCTCTACTATTTGCGTGACAGAGTTGGTAAGGCTGCAAAGGTTAAGGAAAAGATCGTTAAGGGCTGATACTTTTCCGGATTTGTTCGATAGTATGAAACAGGGGCATAATCTCCCTCTTTTTAGGAACTGTCAAGAAGTAAACTGTGCAATTTAGATGAACCTAAAGGTGCATATTATTTCTTGACGGTTTCTTACTATCAGTTTTATTGAAATTATAACACGGCAAAGGCAGGGTGTTTTTTAAATGGATACTCAGATATTCAATAAGGTCGAAGACCCTAACGACATTTCGGGTAAAAGAATTTCAGAAGACAGTGTTCCCGATTTTAATGCGGTCAACTCAAATGATGATCCCGTAGAAAGAGAGATCTCAGACGAGGAAGCAGCAGTAAAGAAAAACAGAAGAAGAAAGAAAACCGGAAAAAAAGATGCCCCTTCAGCTTTTGTGAGCGGTTTGTTCGATTGGGTATCTGCATTTTTGTTCGCACTCATTGCAGTTGTTGTTATTATGACATTCTGCTTCAGAATAGTAGATGTTGACGGTTCGTCTATGGTAGATACTCTTCACGACAGAGATAAGGTCATTGTTACAGGTCTTAACTATGAACCGAGAGTAGGCGACATTGTTGTTATAAGTCACGGTGTTGACCTTGATAAGGCTATTGTAAAAAGAGTGATCGCTGTAGGCGGTCAGACGGTTGACATAAACTCTGAAACAGGCGAGGTCATAGTTGACGGTGTTGTACTCGACGAGCCTTATATCAACGGTACTACCGTTGCGGATAACGACGTTGAGTTTCCTCTTGAAATAGAAGAGGGAAAGATCTTTGTTCTGGGCGATAACCGCCCCATTTCAAAAGACAGCCGTTATGCCGAAGTAGGACAGATCGACAAGGAATGGATAATCGGAAAGGTACAGTTCAGATTCTATCCGTTTGACGACATTGGCAGAGTAGAATAATTTTTTAAACTATATCAAGGGGTTTTCTTTCAGTGAGAAAACTCCCTTTTTTTAGTGTGGAGTGTTGAGAGTTAAGAGTTGAAAGTTGAAAGTGGAAAGCGGAAAGCTCTCAAACACGGAACTTGGTTCGTGGGCTGTAAAGTTATGGTTTTATTGTTTATAAGCGCATTAATGTCTGCGGGCACAGCCCGCTGCTAATTGAAATACGGGGGTGTTATTATGCAGAATAAAAAGAGTTCGCCCATAAAAGGCAAAAGAACGAGAAATTCAAGTAATACTCAGAAAAATTATACAGGAAAGAATAATTCGGGAAAAAACAATTCGGGTAAAGACTCAAAAGCTTTATACAACAAAAAAAGAAATACAAATACCGCAAAATCGACTGAAAAAGCACAAAAGCCTAAAAAAACACAAAGTACTCCGCTTGCGCAAAACGCTCAGTATATACAGTGGTTTCCCGGTCATATGACGAGAACAAAAAGACAGATACAGTCCGACTTGAAGCTTGTTGACGCTGTTGCCGAGATCATTGACGCACGTCTGCCGCAAAGCAGCAGAAATCCCGATCTTGACAGCCTTATCGGAAACAAACCACGGCTTATACTTTTGAACAAGTGCGATCTTGCAAATCCGTCTGCAACGTCAAAATGGGTCGCTTACTTCCGCTCGAAGGGTATAAAAACAGTAGAGCTTGACTGTAAATCGGGAAAGGGTATAGGCAGCTTTACAAATGCGGTGAGAGAAATTCTTTCACACAAGATCGAGGTGTGGGAGTCTAAGGGTATGAAAAACCATTCTCTCAGAGTTATGGTAGTTGGTATTCCGAATGTAGGCAAGTCGTCGTTTATCAACAGAATATCAAAATCGACAAAAGCTAAGGTCGAAGACCGCCCCGGTGTTACGAGAGGTAATCAGTGGTTCACTATTGATAAAAACATTGAACTTCTTGATACTCCCGGTGTGCTGTGGCCGAAATTTGACGATCAGAGCGTAGGCGAAAAGCTTGCCTTTACAGGCGCTGTCAAAGATCAGATAATGGATACAGAACAGCTTGCACTCAGACTGCTTGAATACCTGAAACAGAACGTAAATCCTGTTTTCAGTGAGAGGTTTTCTCTTACCGACGAAGAATTATCGTTGTCAACTCATGAGCTGCTTGCCGAAATAGCCGCAAAGCGAGGCATGCTTATTTCGGGCGGAGAACCCGATACCGAACGTGCCGCCGTTATGGTGCTTGACGAGTTCAGAGCGGCAAAGCTTGGACGTATCACGCTTGAATTGCCCTAAAAGAGGTTGTGTATTATGGTAGATTTTGAATACGAAAACAAAGCCCGTGAACAGGGCTATAAAAATATCTGCGGAATAGACGAGGCAGGCAGAGGCCCTCTTGCAGGCCCTGTTTGTGCGGCGGCTGTCATACTGCCGAAGGATAAAATTATCGAGGGTATAAACGATTCAAAGAAAATCTCGGAAAAGAGAAGAGAAAAGATATTTGAAGATATTCTCAAAGAGGCTGTTTCTGTCGGCATTGGATGGGCAAGCGTTGAAGAGATAGAGGAGATAAATATTCTGAATGCCGCTATGCTTGCAATGAAACGTGCCGTTGACAATATGAAGGTAAAGCCCGACTTTGTTTATATTGACGGTAATACCACTCCGCCGTTAGGCATTGACTGCGAGGCAGTAACGGGCGGTGACGCTAAGATCATGTCGGTTGCGGCGGCGTCTATCGTTGCAAAGGTGAGCCGTGACAGACTAATGCGAGAGTATGCAGAGGAATACCCCGACTACGGCTTTGAAAAGCATAAGGGCTACGGTACAAAAGCTCATACTGCGGCTATATTGGAGTACGGGGCATGCCCTTTGCACAGACCAAGCTTTTTAAAAAAGCTATACGCTAAAAACGGTAAGAAAGATGAACAGAAAACAACATGACGAGTTTATAAAAGAGCGTGGGCGAAAGGGCGAAAAGACTGTTTGCGAGTATCTTGTAAACAAAGGCTATAAAATTGTTTGTACAAATTATCACAGCAGATACGGCGAAATAGATATTATTGCCGAGAATGACAGCGTTATAGCCTTTGTAGAGGTCAAAACAAGGAAGAATAATTCGATCGTAAGCGGTTTAGAGAGTATCAATTATACAAAGATAAGAAAGATCGTTCTCACCCTGCTTGATTATACGACAAAGCATAATACAACAAAACAACCGCGCATAGACTGCGCCGCTGTTACTGTGAGCTGTAAAGGCGAGGAAGTATTATACATAGAAAATGCGGTTGAAAACCACGAAGACTATTGTTAAAGTGGAAAGTTGAAAGTGAAACTATTCTGCTTTAACGTTTACTCTATGAAAGGAGAGATAAAATGGATAACGTAACAATAAGCAAAAGGCTTTCGGGAGTGTTAAGACATCGCCCCGAAAAAATCGGTATTACTCTTGATAGTCACGGCTGGGCAAATACAGAAAAGCTGATAAGAAAATTCAACGAGGTCTATAAAGCAGATCTTACAATGGAAAAGCTTGAAGAGATCGTAAGAACCAACGACAAAAAGAGATATTCCTTTAACGAGGATAAAACAAAAATAAGAGCAAATCAGGGTCATTCGATAAATGTTGACGTTGAACTTAAACAGACAGTACCGCCCGAGATATTGTATCACGGCACTGCACTCAGATTTGCCGATTCGATAGAAGAAAAAGGCATTCTAAAGATGAACAGACTTTATGTTCATTTGTCGCTTGATGAAGAAACTGCCTTAAAGGTGGGAAAGCGTCACGGCAAGCCTGTTATTTATAAGGTCAAAGCAGGCGAAATGCACAGGGCAGGACACGTTTTTTATCTCTCTGAGAATAATGTGTGGCTTACAGACAGTGTTGAGCCGCAGTATATCGAAAGAATTTGAAGATATAAGCGTATATTTTTATACAAGGCTTTGACAATTGACTGAAATTAGTGTACAATACAATTTGATGTATTATTTTAATGATAACAGAAAGGATGTTATTACCATGAAGTATAACAGCACTACCAATAAAAATATTGTAGTATCAGCCTCGCAGGCTATCGCACAGGGTATCTCTTCGGACGGCGGCTTGTTTGTTCCTATGGAAATACCGCAGTATTCAAAGGCTGATATTGAGGCTCTTGCAAAGCTCGGCTATGTGGGCAGAGCAAAGAAGATACTCTCCGATTATCTTGACGACTTCACCGCCGAGGAGATAGACGAGTGTGTTACAAAGGCTTATACCGCTGAAAAATTCGGATCGGCAAATCCGGCGCCGCTGTCCTATCAGAAGTACGGCGATATTGATATGAACGTGCTTGAGCTCTGGCACGGTCCTACATCTGCATTCAAAGATATGGCTTTGCAGATATTGCCTCACTTGCTCATTAAGTCTTTGAGAAAAACATATCCCGACAAGCAGGCTGTTATTCTCGTGGCAACATCGGGCGATACGGGCAAGGCTGCCCTTGAAGGCTTTAAAGATGTTGACGGTACAAAGATCATGGTATTCTATCCCGTTGACGGTGTAAGCCCCATGCAGAAGCGTCAAATGACAACACAAGAGGGCGAAAACGTAAATGTATGCGCTATCAGAGGCAACTTTGACGACGCTCAGACAGGCGTTAAGAAGATATTCACAGACCCTGCACTTATTGAAAAGCTTGAAAAGAACGGCTACATCTTCTCCAGCGCAAACTCTATCAACTGGGGCAGACTTTTGCCGCAGATAGTATATTATTTCTCTGCTTACTCCGATATGGTAAACGACGGTAAAATAGCTTTGGGAGATAAGATCAACGTTGTTGTACCCACAGGCAACTTCGGCAATATTCTTGCGTCTTACTATGCTTACAGAATGGGTCTGCCGATCAATAAGTTTATCTGTGCGTCCAACTCCAACAACGTACTCACAGACTTTATCGCAACAGGCACATACGACAAGAACAGAAGCTTTTACGCTACGATCTCTCCTTCAATGGATATTCTCGTATCAAGCAATCTCGAGCGTTTCCTCTATCATATGAGCGAGTGCGACGACGTAAAGGTAAAGGGTTATATGACAGCTCTCAAAACGCAGGGCGCATATACTGTTGACAGCGAGCTTAAAGAGAAGATCTCCGCTTTGTTTGCAGGCGGTTTCTGTGATGACGTTAAGACAAAGGCTGTTATAGACGAGTTCTTTAATAAGTACGGCTATTTGTGCGATACACACACAGCAGTTGCAGTAAGCGTGTATAAAGAATATGTAGAGAATACAGGCGACAAAACACCTGCTGTTCTCGATTCCACAGCAAGCCCGTATAAGTTCAGCGGTAGCGTGCTTAAAGCAATTGCAGACGGCGAAGCATTGCCCGATGATGAGTTTGCAATGGTTGACCTTCTGAGCAAGAAAACAAATACACAGGTTCCGAAGCCGCTTGCGGCATTGAAGAACAAGACAGCAAGATTTACAAACGTATGCAATGCCGATGAAATGCCCGGGTTTGTACTTTCGTCCCTCGGTATAGAGTAATGTCTTTATATGTACTCGGTGACCCTCATTTGTCGTTCGGCGTTGATAAGCCGATGGATATTTTTAACGGCTGGGGTAATCACACCGAAAGAATAGAGAAAAACTGGCGCAGTACCGTGACCGATGAAGATACTGTCGTACTTGCAGGCGATATTTCATGGGGTATGAACTTAAAAGAGACCCTGCCTGATTTTCGCTTCATAGACTCTCTGCCCGGAAAAAAGATAGTTTTAAAAGGCAACCACGACTACTGGTGGGAAACAAAAACAAAAACTGAACGCTTTTTTTCAGAGAACGGTATAAGTACGATAAGTATTCTTAACAATAATGCTTATCGTATCGGAGATATTGCCGTTTGCGGTACAAGAGGCTGGTATTACGACGATGAAAAGTCTGCCTCAAAGGTGCTTAACCGTGAGGCAGGCAGACTTAAAATGTCGATAGAAGAGGCGCTCAAACTGGGCGGAGAACCTGTTGTATTTCTGCATTATCCGCCCGTGTTTGACGGAAAAGAGTGTCCCGAAATGATGAACGTGCTGTATGAGTACAATATAAAAAAGTGCTATTACGGTCATCTTCACGGGAGAAGAATTTCATCTCACGCAACAACAGGGTACTATAACGGGATACAGTTTTTTCTCATAGCCTGTGATTATACGCAGTTCAATCCAATCAAAGTTTCTTGTTAGTGTGGCGGTATTTTGAGTGCGGAGTTGTTCTTATTTTGATTGTTAAAAAATCTGAGCACTAAATTACTTCAAAATTTGACAACTTACTAATTAAAGCATAACATAGTGTATGAGTGTTTACTTAACTTCAAACTCCACACTCGACCACGCTCCGCACTTTTCACTAATAAAAAATTTTACATTTAATTCACAAAAAAGGTAGATTTATTCCGCATTGTGTGTTATACTTATAAAGTTAATCGCATAAAAAGCTGTACGATCTTATTTTGACACATTATGCGGAATATTACGGTAATATAAAAATGCGGTGCAATGCCCGCACTCAGGAGGAGCATAAAAATGAGTTTAGTAGCATCAAATAAGGTAGAAACAAACAGACACGAGCTTACAGTTTCGGTTGACGGCGAAACATTTAAAAAGGCTATCAATTCCGTTTACAAAAAGCAGGTAAAGAACATCAATATCCCCGGTTTCAGAAAGGGCAAAGCACCTAAGGCTGTTATCGAGAAGATGTACGGCAAAGAGGTATTCTATGAGGACGCTATGCAGAACATTTATCCCAATGCTTTGCAGGAGGCTATCGACGAGGCAGGTATCAGAGTTATCAACGATAAGATCGATCTCGATGTAACAGAGGTATCAGAGGAAGGCTTTACTTTTAAGGCTGTTGTTACTACATACCCCGAGGTAACTATCAACAACTATAAGGGTATTGAGGTTGAGGCTAAGTCTGCCGAGGTAACAGAGGAGAAAATAAACGAAGAGATCGACAAGGCTCGCCAGAGACAGAGCCGTCTCGAAACTGTTACAGACAGACCTGCACAGAAGGGCGATATTGCAATAATCGACTTTGAAGGCTTTAAAGACGGCGTTCCGTTTGACGGCGGCAAGGACGAGGACTATCACCTCACACTCGGAAGCGGCAGCTTTATTCCCGGCTTTGAGGAGCAGGTCGAGGGTCACAGCACAGACGAGGAGTTTACTATCAACGTAACATTCCCCGAGGATTATCAGGCTGAAGATCTTAAAGGCGCAGCAGTTGAGTTCAAGATCAAGATAAACGAGATCCAGACAAGAATTCTGCCCGAGCTTGACGAGGACTTTGTACAGAATGCAAGCGAAACAGCTTCTACTGTTGACGAGTACAAAGAGGAGATCAAAAAGACCCTTGCAGAGGATCTCGAAAAAGAGAGAGAAGCAGACATCGAGAATAAGCTTGCAGACGCTCTCAGCGAGCTTGTAGAGGGTGAGATCCCCCAGGCTATGTATGACAACAAGGCTGAAGATATGGTAAGAGATTTCGATATGCGTTTAAGATCACAGGGCATGGATCTCGATACATATCTTATGTATATGGGTATCGACAAGGACGGTCTTAAGGCTCAGTATGCAGACAGAGCAGAGAAGAGCGTAAGAGTAAGACTTGCTCTTGAGAAGATCGTTGAGGCTGAGAATATCGAGGCTACAGACGAGGACGCAGAGGACGAGTTCAAAACTCTTGCAGATATGTACAAAATGGAGCTTGACAAGGTTAAGCAGCTTGTTCCGATCGCAGACCTTAAAAAGGATAAGGCAGTAGAAAAGGCTATGCAGCTTGTTAAGGATCAGGCTGTTATAAAATAATATCGCAGTATGCGGCATTTTTCGACCATTGTATGATGTATAATCATATTACGATAATAAACAGGAAGGATTGAAATTAATGGCATTAGTACCTTATGTAGTAGAGCAGACAAGCAGAGGCGAGCGTTCTTATGACATCTATTCGCGCTTGCTCAACGACAGAATTATTATGCTTACCGATGAAGTTAACGACGCTACCGCAAGCGTTGTTGTTGCACAGCTTTTGTTTCTGGAGGGGCAGGATCCGTCTAAGGACATCAGCCTTTACATCAACAGCCCCGGCGGTTCGGTAACAGCAGGTATGTCTATTTTTGATACAATGCAGTATATCAAGTGTGATGTATCAACAATTTGTATGGGTATGGCTGCAAGTATGGGCGCATTCCTTTTGGCAGCAGGCGCAAAGGGCAAGAGATATTCTCTGCCCAACAGCGACATTATGATACACCAGCCCAGCGGCGGCGCTAAAGGACAGGCTACCGATATTATGATACATGCAGATCATATCATTCAGACAAAAAAGAAGCTCAACGAAATTCTTGCAGAGCGCACAGGACAGCCCTATGACGTTATCGCAAGAGATACCGAAAGAGATAACTTTATGACAGCTCAGCAGGCTTTGGAGTACGGCTTGATAGATGAGATCTTAACACACAGATAAATAGTGTTAAGAGTTGAGAGTTGAGGTTTAGTGTTAAGAGTAAAGAATATAGTTTTGATTTCGGAAGCTAACATCTCAACTCTCATCTCTCAAAACTAAAAAAACTCTCAACTCTCCGAACTCAACATTGTTGAGTTCGGAACAAGGAGCAAACAATTTATGGCAGGAAAAAATAGCAACAGAGATATTTGCTGCTCGTTTTGCGGCAGAACAAATAACGAGGTAAAAAAGCTTATCGCAGGCGACGGAGTATTCATTTGCGATCAGTGTATAGAGCTTTGTTCGTCAATTTTAGAGGAAGAACAAAAAACTCCGAAAAGATCGGGCGGAAAAAGCAAGATCAAGCTTATTAAGCCTATGGAAATGAAAAAGCACCTCGACGATTATGTTATCGGACAAGAGGCTGCAAAAAAGGCTCTTTGCGTTGCAGTATATAATCACTATAAAAGAGTGCTCAATAAAAAAGAGGGCGAACGTCTTGACAAAAGCAATGTTATGCTGTTAGGCCCTACGGGCGTTGGTAAAACCTTGCTTGCACAAACGCTTGCACGAGCTCTTGACGTTCCTTTTGCAATTGCAGACGCAACCACTCTTACAGAGGCAGGCTATGTAGGCGAAGATGTTGAGAATATTCTGCTCAGGCTTATTCAGGCTGCCGATAACGACGTTAAAAAAGCCGAAAAGGGTATTATCTACATTGACGAGATAGACAAAATAGGCAGAAAAAGCGAGAACCGCTCCATTACAAGAGATGTAAGCGGCGAGGGCGTTCAGCAGGCGCTTTTGAAGATAATCGAGGGTACTATGGCGAATGTTCCTCCGGGAGGCGGCAGAAAGCACCCGCAGGCAGAATATATACATATTGACACGAGCAATATTTTGTTTATATGCGGCGGTGCGTTTGACGGTCTTGAAAAAATAGTCGAGCGCAGAAAGGGTACTTCTTCTCTTGGCTTCGGCGCTCCCGTAAAGGAGAAAAACGAGCTTAACCAGACAGACTGGATGAGCGACGTTGAACCGCACGACCTTGTTAAATTCGGACTTATCCCCGAGCTTGTGGGCAGAATACCCGTTATTGCTGCTTTGCAGGGGCTTGACGAGGAGGCTCTTGTTCGTATTCTTAACGAACCTAAGAACTCTATTGTCGGTCAATATAAAACGCTGTTCAAAATGGATAACATTGATCTCGAATTTACAGACGACGCATTTACAGCTATTGCTCAGAAGGCTATCAAGCGTAATACGGGCGCAAGAGGTCTGAGAGCTATTATGGAGGAGATATTGGGTGAGCTGATGTTCACTTCTCCGTCGGATGAAACTATCGTTAAGATCACGGTCAACGGCGATACCGTAAACGGACTTGACGTTGCAGACATTGAAAGAGATATGTCTAAGGGAACCACTTAATAAATCACATCCTGTGCACCGAGCCCCCGCCTCGCTTGCTTTTTTCGTGAAATATCACTCAAATCACTTGAAATACGTCAGTATTCCAGCGTGATTTTCGCACAATTTGCCTGAAAAAATACTAAGGAACTGTCAGAAAATAACTTGAACATTTATACTTGTCTAATTTGCCCTGTGTGTCGTTACAACACCTTGAAATACGTCAGTATTCCTGCGGTGTTGTGCCTAACACAGAACAAATTATCCTGCGTCTAAATTGTTCAACTTATTTCCCAACAGTTCCTAAAGGTTAATGCTGTTCATATAGTTTTGCAGGCAACAATTACGCATTACGAATTAAGAATTGAATAAGTGGGGTGAATTATAATTGGCAGAAGAGAAAGAAAAGAAAAAGAAGAAAGAAAAAACAGGCGGACTTTTGATGAAAAAGGACGAGAAAGTAAAAAAAACAGAGAGCAAAGTGTCAAAAAATGCCGATGAGATCACTGCCGCAAAGCAAAAGCGGGCGATCACCATGTTTTTGTCGGGCGTGATGCTTGCGGCTGTAATATATATTCCGGGTGATCTTGTCTGGCTGTGGCTGCATGATCTTGTAAGAGGAACATGCAGTCTGCTTTCGTGGTATTGGCCGCTGATGCTGATAATGCTTGCGGTTGCCTCGAGTATTTTTGACGAGCCGGTGAAAAAGAAAAAAATGTGGCTGACTGCGGCTTTTGTATCCGGAATTATTGTCTGCCTGAATGCGTCTGTATATATTTTTTCGTATAAAGACAGCTTTAATGTAAAAGAAACATTTTCGCAGGGCATAACATTTAAGGGCGGCGGAGTTTTGGGCTTTTTGTTCGGCGCACCGTTTGTTAAGCTGTTCGGAATAACTCCGGCAAGAATACTCATTATTCTTGTTACTCTTGCTGTACTCTTGTTTGCGGTAAACGTATATAAACCGGTAAGTAAAATATATGAATACTTTGTTGACCGCACAACAGATCGGCTGGCGGCGGTCATAAAAAAGATCAGACGCAGAAAGGCTAAGGTGCGTCCCGTTAAGATCGCAGACGACGCTTTTTTTGATGACGATAGATATGACGAGTACGATATTCATGACAATGACGAAGAACAAAACGACAGCGAAGAAGGCTCGGCTAAAGGCGGCTTTATAAAGAAAACCCTTGTAAAGATAAAAACAAGAAATACAGACAGCGGCACAGACGATCTGCTTGACGAAGAAAATGAAAATACGGGCGATGATCTCACCGATATTAATGAAACAGAAAACAGTGACGAGCAGGATTTCTTTGACGGTGATGATAACGGGGACGATAGCTTTGACGATTTTGAAGAAAACGATAACGATCCGTTTGACAGCGGCGACTCCTACAGTATAGATATTGATATTGATGATATTTACGAGAATGGTACGGATAAGGAGGAAAGTCTTGATGATGTTTCAAACGAGGAGCTTACAAAGGATATTTTTGGCGAGCTTCTTGATGATGATGTTCCCGAAGCGTCTAAGATAGCAAGAGATATTTCTGTAAACAAAAAGAATAATTCCGAGCCTGTAAATGAAAAGCGTGTTTTTCGCAGTAAGTCTGACGACAGGCAAAAGCCCGTGCCGGTACAGAAAAAATATAAGTATCCGAGCGTTGAACTGCTTGCAAAGGGAAAGAAAAATAATCAGAATTATGAAACAGAGCTCAGAGAAAACGCAAAAAAGCTTATAGAAACTCTCGACAGCTTTTCGGTAGGCGCAAAAATTACAGGCTATTGCAGAGGTCCGTCTATTACAAGATATGAGATCAAGCCTGCACCGGGTGTAAAAATATCACGAATTACAAGCCTTGCAGACGATATTGCTCTCGGTCTTGCCGCAGATGCAGTAAGAATAGAGGCGCCGATCCCGGGCAAGCCTGCTATAGGTATTGAAGTACCGAATAAGTCGGTTACTTCTGTTACAATGCGAGAGCTTATCGACTCTGAAGATTTCAGAAAGCAAAAAAGCGTGCTTGCGTGCGTTCTGGGCAGAGATCTTTCTAATAATATTGTAATATCCGATCTTGCAAAAATGCCGCACCTGCTTATTGCGGGTACTACCGGTTCGGGTAAGTCTGTTTGCGTAAACTCCATACTTATGAGCATTATTTTCAGAGCCAGCCCCGATCAGGTAAAGCTGATACTTATAGACCCGAAAAGAGTTGAATTTACAAAGTATAAGGGTATTCCGCATTTGCTCGTACCCGTTGTTGATGATGTAAAGAAAGCTGCAGCGGCTTTGAACTGGGCAGTAAACGAAATGGAAAACCGTTACGGCGTACTCTCCTTGTACAACGTAAAGGATATTGACAGCTACAACAAAATGGTTGAAAAGAACCGGCAGACAATGACGCCGGAAGAAATAGCTGACGAAACCGAAGAACCGAGCAAGGTCGTGAACGGTGTGTTAGTACCGCCAAAGGCTAAAAAGAAAATGTCAAAGATCGTTATTGCAATAGACGAGCTTGCCGATCTTATGATGGTTGCTCCCGGCGAGGTTGAAGACGCTATATGTCGTCTTGCTCAGAAAGCCCGCGCCGCAGGTATGCATTTAGTCGTTGCAACTCAGAGACCGTCCGTAAACGTAATTACGGGTGTTATTAAAGCGAATATCCCGAGCCGAATTTCTCTGAAGGTCGCCGCTGTTGTTGACTCAAAAACCATTCTCGATATGGGCGGCGGCGAAAAGCTGATAGGTAGGGGAGATATGCTGTATAATCCGGTAGGTTCTCCGAAACCTGTTCGTGTGCAGGGCGGTTTCTCGTCCGACGAAGATATTGAGGCTGTTACCGAGTTCTTGAAGAATAACTGCAGCTCTGAGTATGACGAAAACATTACCGAGGAGATCGAACGTATTTCTCAGGAGGGTATAAAACCGACAGTTGATGAAGGCGACGATGACGATACCGAAACAGATCCTCTGCTCGATCAGGCTATTGATATAGTTGTAGCCGCAGGGCAGGCGTCAACCTCACTTTTGCAGAGGAAAATGAAGATAGGCTATGCCCGTGCAGGCAGACTTGTTGATACTATGGAGCAAATGGGAATTGTAGGACCTCACGAGGGCAGTAAGTCGAGAAAGGTTTTGCTCACAGCGGAACAGAACCTTGAAAGAAAGCTCGGACATTAATTATTGAATACTGCATTGCACATTGAAACAAGGAGGAGGTTAAAAATGACACTTAAGGTTGACAGAATAGACGAAAAGCATGTTATATGTATTGATAAGGATAAAAAGTATTTCGCTATTGAAAAAAACGAAATAACAGTACCTGTAGAAAAGGGATATTTCATCGTTATTGATGATAACGGTAATCTTACCGTAAGCAAAGAAAAACCTTAAATTAGTTTTGAGAGTTAAGGAACT
>Ga0352976_1008847_pt1 | contig 18936 bp, 14 predicted proteins | sample Cowrumrumenfluid_FD_205949 | JGI IMG/M metagenome (GOLD analysis project Ga0352976, IMG submission 205949) | Metatranscriptome of Cow rumen microbial communities from the University of Illinois at Urbana-Champaign, USA - Cow X-1 rumen fluid... | ecosystem: Host-associated > Mammals > Digestive...
ATGAAGAAACAATGATAAAAGCAGTGAAACTTCTATTAAAAGAGAAAAATACCTTATTTGATGATGTTATTAAAAATATGGAGAATAATAAGGATTTGCGTGAGTATATTTTTGATATAGTTTTTAATGGAGAAGAAAAAGAGTTTAATATTGATAATCCTCTAATAGATTTAGGTGTTACCTTTGGATATTTTAAGCAAGAAGATGAAAAAGTTAAAATATCTAACAGACTTTTAGAACAAAGACTTTATAATTATTTTATAACAAAATTAAAGATTAAAAATGTTGCAGGATACAATATTAAGTCAGATTTCATTGAAGGAAATGGATTAAATATAGAAAAGATATTATTAAGATTTCAACAATTTATGAAAGAGCAATATAGTTCTGAAGATTCAAAGTTTATAGAACGACAAGGCAGATTAATTTTTTTAGCATTTATAAAGCCAATAATAAATGGAGTGGGTTTTGATTTTAAAGAAGTACAGATTTCAGAGGAAAAAAGATTAGATGTAGTTATAGTATATAATAATAACAAATATATAATAGAACTAAAAATATGGCGTGGTGAGAAGTATCATCAAAGAGGGTTACAGCAATTAGCAGATTATCTTGATATTAATGAACAAAATAAAGGCTATTTATTAATTTTTAACTTTAATAAAGATAAAGAGTACAAGAAAGAAGTAATCAACAATGACGGAAAAGAAATAATAGCAGTATTTGTTTAGACCCTAAGTGCCCAGTAAATTTCCAGTATGTTCACTCTGCCTTTTTCAGAAAATTTAAACTAATCTGTTTTACAATAATTAAATAATAATATATAATAAAACAAAAGATAAACACAAAATAAGGAGAATTTATCATGAAGGAATTCAACACAACAGGTCTTTGTAATCCTAAAAAGCATTATATGGTTGATATAAGCAATAAGCTTGATGATATAAAAAAATTAGTGGAAAAAGAAAAATACTTTATAATAAACAGACCAAGACAGTATGGAAAAACCACAACTTTATTTACTTTAAAAAGAGAATTATCTAAAAAATATTTGGTTATAAGTATAAGTTTTGAGGGAATTGGCGATACTGCTTTTACTGATGAAGAAAAATTTGTAAGAGTATTTATAGATTTAATTGAAGAAAAGCTAGAATATTTAGATGAAAGTTTAAGTGAAAAATTTACAAATCTAAGCAAAGATGTATTTGATTTTCCAAAACTGTCAAGAATGATATCTAAGTTTATAAAAGAATCACATAAAGAAACTATCCTTATAATAGATGAAGTGGATAAAAGTGCTAATAATCAACTGTTTTTAAGTTTTCTTGGAATGCTTAGAAACAAGTACCTTCAAAGAGAAGAAGGTGAAGGTTATACATTTAAGTCTGTAATTTTGGCAGGAGTTTATGATATAAGAAATTTAAAGCTTAAGTTAAGACCAGATGAGGAAAGAAAATATAATTCTCCTTGGAATATAGCAGTTCCTTTTAATATAGATATGAGTCTTTCAGGAGAAGGAATAGAAGGTATGCTTAAAGAGTATAAAAATGATAAAAATTTAAAATTTGATACTTTAAAAGCGTCAGAATTCATATATTTTTATACAAGTGGATATCCATTTTTAGTAAGTAGAATATGTCAAATAATAGATGAAGATTTAGGAGCTTCTTGGAATGAAGAAAATATGATTAGGGCAATAAAACTTTTATTAGATGAGAATAATACTCTATTTGATGATTTGGTAAAAAATATAGAAAATAATAATAAACTTCAAAATCTTATTGAGAGTATAGTTATTGATGGAAAGATTATAAGCTTTAATTTAAGTAATCCTATAATAAATTTAGGTGTAATATTTGGAATTCTATCTAAGAAGGATAATAAGGTATCTATAAGCAATAGGATATATGAACAATATATTTATGATTATCTATCATCTAAAATAGAAGTATCAAATAACATTTTAGAAAAGTATAATTTTAAAAGTGACTTTATTGAAGGAAATGGATTAAATGTAGAAAAGATATTACTAAGATTTCAGCAATTTATGAAAGAAAACTATAGTAAAAAAGATGAAGTATTTTTAGAAAGGGAAGGCAGATTACTTTTCCTAGCATTTATAAAGCCAATAATAAATGGAGTAGGATTTGATTTTAAAGAAGTACAAATATCAGAGGAAAAAAGATTAGATGTAGTTATAATATATAATAATAACAAATATATAATAGAACTAAAAATATGGCATGGTGAGAAATACCATGAAAGAGGTTTAAAGCAACTTGAAGATTATCTAGAGATTAATGGACAAGATAAAGGCTATTTATTAATTTTTAACTTTAATAAAGATAAAGAGTATAAGAAAGAAGCAATCAATAAAGCTGGAAAAGAAATAATAGCAGTATTTGTTTAAAACCCTAAGTGTTCATCAAATTTCCAATGGCAAGTTTATAGCACTAGTGAAAAATCTAGTGCCTTTTTAATTAGGAAATTACATAATTTTTTTAATTGTAAATAAATTGTTAGTTTAATGATAAAGTTTAATAAAAAAAATAAGTCTATGGAAATACATTTAAATTTATTGTAAACTATATCATGTATAATAGAAAAATTTAGAAGTATTTTATTTAACAAAAGGGGATTCTTATGGTATTTCAAGTGATTTTATTATTGATTATGTTTCTAATTATGAGTGGAGCAGCAGGGTTTGGCTTTTATGTGTTTAAGGATGGGGTTAATTATTTTTCTATAGCTTTTTTGGTTTTATCAGTAATTTGTATAGCATTTTTATTAATTAAGCATTTTGTTATTGGAAAAAACATGAGGCATAGAAAGCTTAATATTGTAGATATGCTTAGGTTTATGATTACTTTTATAATGGTAAGTATTACTATGTCAAGCTTTTTATATGACACCAAGCTTGATATGTTAAATTTAGAAATAGCGTACATAATTTCAGCGGCAACTCTTGCTATAGTTATTATATTGAGAATTTATGATAGAGTAGCTATAAATAATATGAATAGAAGAAAAAAGATTACTCTTAATACTATTACAGTATTGCCAGGTCTTGTTATGATGAGTATTACTTATTTATCTTTTTTTGAAAGATTAAAAACTGGATTGATGTTTTTAGGAATATCTTTAATTTTTATGCTTATTTCTGTTGTAGTAATGATAAATTCTTATCCTAAAGAGGTGCTTAAAACATATAAAAATGATCCAATAGAAAAAACAGGGAAGGTATTTTCTATAATAAATTTTGTTGTAATAATGGGAATTCTTTTAGGATTAGGAGCTTTTGTTTATGATAAATTTATAAAAGATGAAAATTTTTTAGGAAATAAAGTAGCAATTTCAACTGAAACTTTAACTGAGGTTCAAAGTACTGAAGAAAGTAATTTAGAACCTGAATCTAGTACAATAAATGATGATAAAAATCAAGAGAATGAAAAAGAGAAGAGCAAAAAAGAAGATGAAGGCGTACAAGAGGATAAACAAATTTATGAAGGAATTCTTTTTAATTCATGGACTGATTCTAGTAAGATAGAGTGTATTGAAGGAAATAATTTTGCTTTTGTTCAAGAGGGAGTTATGATTAATCAAAATCACTCAAATGTTTTAAAGGTATATTTAAAAAATTCTTATAATAATAAACCAGAGGATTTTAGAACAAAAATAATGTATGATGGTGAAATTTTAAATTTATCTTCTTATGAAAATAAGTATTTAATTTTTGATGTATTTAATGAAACAGAGGGGGCAAAGGGTTCACCTTTTATTGCTCTAAGAGATTCTGAAGGAAGACAAATAGCAGGTTGGTGTGAAAATTTCACAGCAGATTCTTCTAAATATGATAATGAGATAAGTAGTGGGGAATGGAAAACTATTTGTGTGGATTTGTTAAGTCTTCAAAAGAATAAAAATAAAGAAAATGGAATATGGAAGCCTGAAAGTTTTGATTTTAATTCTATAACTTGTATATGGATAGGTTATTGGGCAAAGGGTACTATATATATTGACAATGTTACTTTTAGTGATATTATACCATGATAGTTAAATTTTTGATGTAGAAAAATAAATTTTAACTGGACAATTATTTTGAGAATTTTTTTAAAATTCAATTCTTGATTCACATTAATATTTATGATAGAATGTTGATGTTTGTATGAATTCGGAAAATAATTTTTTTTAAAATAGCAATTAAGAAGGGTAAGGTTATGAATTGTAAAAAAGTAAGTATAATTATTCCGTGTTATAATTGTGAAGAGTGGTTAGAAAGAAGCTTAAACTCATTAATTAATCAAACTTGTGATGATTTTGAAGTTATATTTATAGATGATGGTTCTAAAGATAATAGTTCAGAAACTGCAAAAAAAATTTTATCCCAAAGTAATATACAACATAAGATAATAAAAAAGAAAAATGAGGGGGTAAGTATTGCAAGGAATATTGGAATAGAAAATTCTAATGGAGAAATCCTTTATTTTTTAGATTCAGATGATTATGTTGAAGATACTCTTTGTGAAGTAATAATAGATACAATAGAAAAAAATGATGTTGATATTATGTTCTTTAAATATAAAAGCAAGAAAAAATTTGCAGAGTATGATAAATATAATTTAGTAATGGATTCAAAAACAATGTTAATAGACCTCGTGCATTATAAATTTATGTATCATATTTGTGCATTTGCTGTAAAAAAATCTGTTGTTATTAATAATAATATTAAATTTACAGAAGGAGCAAGATATGGTGAAGACCATGAATTTATAATTAAAGCTTTATGCAATTCAAATAAAGGTATTGTTTTAAATAAAGTATTATTTAATTATTGTGAAAGAGATGATTCAGCAGTACAAAAATTTACTTTAGCTAGAGTAGATTCCTTAGAGTCAGCATTAAGAACTAATAATTACATGGAAAAATATTACAATGATAAGCGTATGAATAAAGAGATATGTATATATGTTGCTAAAAAGATTATGTACAATATTGATGAGATTATAAAATTTAAGAAGGCTAACAAAATAAATGATGATGTTTACAAAAAAGCATTAAGTATTATTACAAAAAATAAAAAATATATAAAGCATTATGTTAAAATTTGTAAAAAACTTGGAGAACTAAAAAGTTGTTTACTTATATATATATCTCCAGAATTTTTTATAAACTATAAAATAAAGAAAGAAAATAAATAGAAAAATATAATTTGAGATATGATAATGGAGCGAGTTAAATGAAAGTAGGAATAATGACTATAACAAATGATAAACCTAATTATGGAAACAGATTGCAAAATTATGCTGTTCAAAGGGTTTTAGAATCTATTGGTTGTGAAGTAGAAACAATAAATAATATAAATAAAAGGGTTATTACAAAGCCATATAAGGCTTTTGTTAAAAACATAATTTCAAGTATTCATTATAATATAAGTGGTTTTGAAAAAGATAAACTTAATACCTTTTTAAGAGAAAAAAGATTTAATGATTTTAATAAAAAATATATTAAGAAAAGTAAATATTTTGTAACAGAAACTAATATTCCAAAGGATTTAGCAGATTCTTATGATTATTTTGTTTGTGGAAGTGATCAAATATGGAATCCATGCTTTTTACGTAGCTCTAAACTAGATTTTTTAACTTTTGCTAAAAAAGGTCAAAGAATATCATACTCAGCTAGTTTTGGAATAAGTGAAATTCCAGAAGAAAGAAAAGCAGAGTATAAAGAATGGATTAATGGTTTAGATTATATTTCTGTTAGAGAAGAAGCAGGTGCTGATATTGTAAAAAACTTAACAGGTAGAGACGCAACTGTTTTAGTAGATCCAACATTAATGCTTACTAATGAGGAATGGCGTTCTATAGCTAAAAAACCTAAATTAAATTTAGAACAAAAATATCTTCTTACTTATTTTTTAGGACCTATTTCAGATGAATCAAAGAAAAAGATAGAAAACTTTGCCAAAAAAAGAAATTTAAAAGTTATAAATTTATTAGATAAAAAAGATAAATTTATATATTCTGTAGATCCAAGTGAGTTTATATATCTAATTGATAATTGTGAACTTATGTGCACAGATTCTTTTCATGGATGTGTATTTTCAATAATTTTAAATACTCCTTTTGTAGTTTTTGAAAGAAAAAGTAAAGGAAAATCTATGAATTCAAGAATTGATACATTACTTAAATTATTTAGTATGCAAGATAGATTAGCAGATAATGTTACATTTAATTCAAATTTATTTGAAATGAATTTTAACAATGTTGAACCTATTTTAGAAAGAGAGAAAAAAAGAGCTAAAGAATTTTTAAAAAATGCTATAAAATAAAAATTCTTTATTACAAAGTCTAGTGTTGTAGGTGTTAGGCTTTTTTTATTCTATAGGAAATTATATATTTTAAAAACTATGGATAACTTGTTAACTTAATAATAAAACTTAATAAAAGAAACAAGTTTAAAATTATCATAAAACAAAGAAAAGAAACAAATTTCTTAAAAATTTTTTTGAAAAAAAGTCGAAACGTATTCAATCCTATGTAAATATGTGGTATAATGAGGACAGATTATAAAAGGGGGGAAAGAAAACATGGCAATAGCACAAGGTAAAAATTCTAAAAATGCAATGGCTATAGTAAAAAACATTGGGTTTGTTTTAATTTGTATAGTTTTAGGCTATGTTTTGATAGGTAATCTTTCAGCGAATAATTCAACTATTTATAGTATATCTCATTATATGAATGAAGTAGTATTAACTGGATCAATGGAGCCAGAGATTAAGCCTGGAGATTATATTACAGTAATCAAAAAGAACAAAGATAGTTATAAGGTTGGAGATGTTGTTACTTATGTTCGTACAACAGACTCAGGAGACAAGGAAAGAGTTACTCACCAAATTATAAGTATTGATGGAGAACAAGTTATTACACAAGGTACTTCTGCAAGTAACACTAATGCTGATGATCCTATAACAAAGGATGATATTTTAGGAAAGCATATTCTTACAATACCTAAGTTAGGTTATGTAATGAAGTTCTTGTCATCAACAACAGGTATTATATTAATAGTTGGTCTTATATTAGCAGTTATATTCTGGGAGATAACTGAACCTAAGAGGGATGAAAATGAAGAGAAAGAGGAGGAAGTACAGCAAGCAAAGCCAGCTGTAGAAGAAGCTCCTAAAAAGAAAAAGCTTCCTTTTAATTTACCTAAGAAGGTACAAAAAGAGCCTGTAGAAGAAGAAATAGAAACAATTCCTCAAAGTGTTGTAAGGAATGAAGCAGAAATTCCTAAAGAAAAAGCTGTTATTCATGAAGAGAAAAAGCCTGTAAAGGCAGAGCCTATAGTAGATGATAATGATGACAGAGTAGACTTAATAGCAGAACTTACTAAGCTTAGAGAAGAAAAGAAGAGAATTTTAGATGCTCAAAAGCTTTTAGATGAAGCAAGAAAGAAAGAAATTGAGGATATGAATAAGAAGCTTGAAGATGCTTTAGAAGAAAATAAAAATATTACAAAAGCATCAAAAGTAACTGAAAATGCAGTAAATCTTCAAAACAATATGCAAGCAGGACAAGGAATGCAAAATGGATTTGTTCCAAATGGATATATGCAGCAGAATGGATATGTACAACAACCAAATATTTATGCTGGACAAGATGTTAATTCTCAACAAAATGGGTATATACAGAATGCTGGACAAGATATTAATTCTCAACAAAATGGGTATATACATAATGTTGGACAAGATATTAATTCTCAACAAAATGCATATGTACAACAGCCAAATGGATATATGTATCAAAACAATAATCCATATGGACAACAAAATCCTTTTATGCAACAGCAACAAGAGCCAAATCAATTAAATCAACAAGCTCAAATTGAACAGCAAGGAACTTCTAATCAAGGTTTAAATCCTTTTGAGGTACCAAAGAAGATAGAAGTGGAAGAAAAGAAACATCCAAAGCCTAAAAATGATAGAACTTTAAAGCTTATAAGAACATTAGCTGGAATAAATATCACCTCAGAGGATATTGTAAAGGCTACTGGAATTGCATTAGAAAAAGTAAATAGACTTAAAGATGCAGATAGAGTTGTTACTATAGCAAAGAATTTATTAGATATGAATATGGCAATGGATGAGGTTGTACTTGCAACTGGATTAAGTGAAGAAAGATTAAAGGAAATAATCTCTGAAGAAAAGCCAGTTCAATTTGATGAAAATTGGGAAGATGAGAGAATATTAAATATAGCTAGAAAACTTATAGATGCCAATATGTCATTAGAAAAAATAGCTCAAGCTACTGGATTAAAGGTAACAAGAGTTGAAAGAATAAAAGAACAATATAGAGTTATTTCAATAGCTAAAAATCTTTATTCTATGGGAATGTCTTATGAAGACATAGCTCATGCAACTGCATTAACAGTTGGAGAAGTTAAAGCTTATGTTTTAGAAGAACCAGTAAATTATGAAGACTATGAAGAAAATACAGTAGCAGATGTAGTTAGAAACTTATTAACTATGCAAATGCCTATGGCAAATATAATAAAAGCAACTGGTCTTACATTAGAAGAGATTAGAATAGTTAAGGAAGACATAGAAATGGAAGCTATAGCAAAGAATTTAATAGAGATGAAGATATCTTCTAAGTATATTGCAGAAGCAACTGGTTTAGCTATAAGTAGAATCATGAAGCTTAAGGGTAATGATGATATAGTTGAAATAGCAAAGAATTTATTGCAAGTGGGCTTGGCACAAGAAGAAGTTTCAGAAATTGTAAATCTACCAATAGATGTTGTATCTGTTATAGAAGTAGAAACATTGAAAAAGACAGATGTTATATCTATAGATTTTGGAACTGTTAAATAGTTATAAAAAATGTGCAGACATAATGTTTGCACATTTTTTTAGATTATAAAGAAGTTTTATTAATTAATAAATTGTTAGAATTAATAATAAGGTTTATAAAAAAGTAAGTCATATGTTATAATAAAGAATATTAATGGGTGATGGAGGAAGTTTTATGAAGAAAGTAAGATATATAGGAATGGTTTTTTTTCTATGTTTTGCATTAATAAGTTCTCTTATATGTATTCCTTATATAAATATTATGGCTGATGAAGACCAAGACCTTGGAGGAGAAGAGTTTTGGTGTCCTGTAAATGGAAAGGATTATGAGTTTACAGTAAATAATACATGGAATGAGGAAGGATATATAGATTATATTGAGTTTGATGATAGCTACATAAAAAATACAAGCTTAGGAGAAAATTATACCTTAGAAGAAGCCATAGAGAAGGGCATTGTTAGCAATTACAATGTAAAAATAATTATGGATGATAAAAAATATGGAAAGGCAGATATTTTTTCTGGAAAGCTAAGTGAGGTAAAGGGGTTAAAGCTTAGAGTTACTAATGTTTATTTAAGATTAAATACTTATGTAAGCTTTAAAATGAGTATTTCAATAGAAGGAGGAGAAACTCCTAATGATAATGGCATAGTTGAAAGATATACATATATATTTAATCCAAGAGTATATAAGTCATCTTTAAGCAAAGAAGAATATGAAAAAGAAAAAGAAAATACAAATACAAATATAACAAATAAAGAGTCATCACAAAATAAGGAAATAATAAAAACAGAAGATCCAATATATATACAGGCAGTAGTTTTAGCAGTAGTAATGGTTATATCTATGGAAGCAATGGTTATATTAGTTAAAAAATATTATATAAAGAGAGGGTAAAATAGCCATATAACCAAAGAAAAATTTCTATTGTAGTTTAGGGGGGAATATATATTGTGAAGAAGAGACAACTTAATAAAAAAGTATTAAAGTTAAAAGACAAAATTTTAAATCCTTTTATGAAAAATAAAAAAAGTAGCCAAAAAACAATAGTAATTAATAAGGCTTTAGAGAAGAATGATATTAAGCAAGAAGAAGTAGTGAAAGAGCAAGAAAATATTTCAAATGAAGAATTAATTGTTGATGAAGAAACAAAAGAAGAAGTTAAAAAAAATAAATTTCAAGTCATAAAAAATGAAAAAATTTCACAAAACAAAGAAATTAAATTTGAGCCTATACCTGAGCAACACAAGATTACTCCAAAATATAAAAAAGTAGTAAGTGAATTAATAAGCACCAATATGGAAATAGAAGATATATCAAAAGCAGTGGATATGCCCATTAATGCTTTAATACGTATTAGAGAAAATGAAATTTTTTCATCTATAGTAAAGAAAATGTGGGAGCTTGATTTTCCTATTGAAAGCATTGTTCAGGTTACAGGATTAAAACTTAAAAAAGTTGCAGACATTATAATAAATTCTGAAAAACTTGATGAGCTAGAGATTGAGCAAGGAAAAATTGGAGAGATAATAAGAAATCTTTTAAAAATGAATGTTTCTATAGAACTAATATCAGAAGCTTCTGGTCTTTCTATAGAAGAAATAGGAAGATTTATAGATAACAGTGGAGTTAACATAATAGTAAGGAATTTATTACATATGAATATACCAATAGAGATAATTATAAAAGGAACAGGTTTAAGCCTTGAAAGCATAGATGCATTAAGAGCATATTAAAATTTAGAAATTTTCACAAAAAACTAAAGTATTCTTTGTAATCTTTATCAATGGCTGTAAACCATACCAGAGGTTATAATAGTCTTATAAAAAGATTCAAAGAAAAATAAATATTTAAAGTGAAAATTAAGGAGGAAATTAAATATGGCAAGTCTTTCATTGAGAGGAATTTACAAAATATATCCAGGGGATGTATGTGCAGTTAAGGATTTTAATCTAGAAATAGCAGATAAGGAATTTATCGTATTCGTAGGACCATCAGGATGTGGTAAGTCAACTACATTAAGAATGATAGCAGGATTAGAAACAATTTCAAAAGGTGAATTATATATAGGGGACAAACTAGTAAATGATGTAGAACCAAAGAACAGAGATATAGCAATGGTTTTCCAAAGCTATGCGTTATACCCACATATGTCAGTTTTTGATAACATGGCATTTGCATTAAAGTTAAGAAAAGTTCCAAAAGCAGAAATAGAAAAGAAGGTTACAGAAGCTGCTAGAGCACTTGAAATAGAACATTTATTAGAAAGAAAGCCAAAAGCTTTATCAGGAGGACAAAGACAAAGAGTTGCGTTAGGAAGAGCTATAGTAAGAGATGCTAAGGTATTCTTAATGGACGAACCTTTATCAAACTTAGATGCTAAGTTAAGAGTTCAAATGAGAACTGAAATTTCTAAGTTACATCACAAATTACAAACTACTTTCATATATGTAACACATGACCAAACAGAAGCTATGACAATGGGTACAAGAATAGTTGTTATGAAGGGTGGTATTGTACAACAAGTTGATACTCCACAAAACATCTACAATTACCCAACTAATAAGTTCGTTGCAAGCTTTATAGGAAGCCCTCAAATGAACTTTATAGATGGTAAGTTAGCTTTTGAAGGTGGTAAAGTTTATGCTACTTTTGATGGAGAAAAGATTCTTTTACCAGAAGAAAAAGCAACTAAGTTAAATGAAGCTTTATTAAGAGATAAGGTTGTAACATTTGGTATTAGACCAGAAAACTTAAGTGATGACGAAGAATTAATAGACGAAAAGCCAGATGAAGTAATTGAAGTAAGAGTAGAAGTTGTTGAATTAATGGGTGCTGAAAGTTATATTTATACTAAAAATGCAGGAAGCAACATAACTTTAAGAGTTAATGGAACAACTGCATTAAAGGTTGGAGATAAAGCAAGAGTTCATGTTGAACCAACTAAGATACATGTATTTGATAAGGAAACAGAAGTAAGATTAGCATAATTTTTAAAATTTATTTGAGAGGTGTGTATATGAATATGCTGGTTAAACTTATGAAGGAGATTGAGGAAATAGCTAAGATTCCTTTTAAGTTAAAGAAATTAGTAGGAGACATTTATACATCTCCAAGTTTTTCTATAGAAAATGGATATGTGCAGACTACACTAAAATTATCTAATGAGGAATTTATATTACAAATAGCTAAGGAAGATGAAAGGGCTTTACCTCTTTTATCAAGTGCTATAGTGACAAATATTAAAACTTTTAATAATAGAAAGCTTAATATTATTTTAGAACTTATAAATGAAAAAAGTATTGAAGAGGATGAATTAAGAAGAGTTTATCCATTTCTTATGAATGAGTTTCAAATGCTTTATATCTATACAGAAAAAAGCTTTGAAGAGGTTTTTTCAATTGTTCAAAGTGGTTATAGCCAGGAAGAAACTATTGTTATGGAATATGAAGGAAATATCCTTGTATTAGGAGTATTAGATGATATTTATGAACATGCAGAAAGTCTTTTAGAAACAATAACATCTGATATAAGTGGAAGAATTATTATAAGTTATTGGAATATAGAAAAATATACTGATTTAGGAAATGTCTTAAAAAATTCTATGAAGAAAATAGAACTGGTTAAAAAATATAATATTTCCTCAAATATATTAGGTGAAAATGACCTTATATTTGAGGAAATGGTTGATAATATAAATGAAGAGAAAAAGAAGGAACTTATAAATAAATTCTATGATGGCTTTATTAAACTTGATAATGAAATGATAAGGACAATAGAAGAGTTCTTTAATTGCGGTTTGAACCTGAGTGAAGGTGCAAAAGAGTTATATATTCACAGAAATACTCTTATATATAGATTAGATAAAGTAGAAAAATATACAGGTTTTGATATTAGAGATTTTAATCAGGCAGCCTTGTTCAAAGTTATATTTGTACTTTTTAAGGAAGAAAAATTAAAAAAAATTTAAAAAAATTTAAAAAGTACTTGAAAATGTTTGCACGAGGTAGTAAAATAAAAATGAAGTTGGAAACGGTGCCGAATATTTAATAAAGAAGGACAAGATTCCATAAAGAAATTATATTGTTAAACTTAATTAGAATTGAATCTTAAAATTAAGATTTAATATATATTTAAGGACAGATATGAGGAGGAATTTAATATGATGAGTAAACGTACAAAAGTTTTAGCAGCTGCAATGGCTACAATGATGATGGCTTCAGTATTTGTAGGCTGTGGAGACAATAATGAAGGAGGTTCTTCAAGTTCTGGTTCTTCAAGTTCAGGAACAACAGAAAAGACAGAATTTGCTAAGGAAATAGTAGTATGGAACCACTTAACAGAAGCTGAACATGAAGCTTTAAAGCCAATAGTAGAACAATGGGGAAAAGATAATGGAGTAACTATTACTTTCCAAAATGACCAAAACGATATGCAAGGTTATATGGATGCAGCTAAGAGTACTTCAGGACCAGCTTTATACTTCGGTATTTCAGCAGATAACTTAGGAACTGGTCAAAAAGCAGGATACTTAGAAGAAGTTCCAAGCGGAGTAATCGATGAATCTAAGCTTTCAGAATCTTGTTTATCAGCTGGTAAGTGGGATGGAAAATACTATGCAGTTCCAATAGCTCAAGAATGTGTAGCTTTATTCTACAATACAGATAAGTGTCCAGAAGTTCCAGCAACTATGGAAGATTTAGTTAAGAAGGCTAAGGATGAAAAGTTAGGATTTGAATATGATATAACTAACTTCTACATGTCTTACTGCATGTTATCAGCTCAAGGTGGATATGTATTTAAGAGCACTGCTGATGGTCTTGATGTATCTGATGTCGGATTAGGAAATGATGGTGCTATTAAGGGTCTTACATTCATGAAGAGCTTAGTTGATGATGGATTAATGACAGCTGATATAAGTGGAGATAAGGCAAGAGATGACTTTAAGTCTGGTAATAGTGCATTCTATATTTCAGGACCATGGGATGTTTCTACAATGAAAGAAGCAGGTGTTAACTTTAAGGTTGCTCCTATTCCAACAATAGATGGAAAGAACCCAAGCCCATTCTTAGGTGTACAAGCAGCATTTGTTAACTCTCAAGCAGGAGATAAGGAAAAGGCTACTGCATGGGAATTACTTAAGTACTTAACATCTAGCGAAGAAGTTGCTAACATATTATTAGAAAAAGGAAACAGAATTCCAGTTGCTAAGAGTGTTATAGAAAGCGATAGCTTCAAGGCTAATGAATTAATGGCAGGATTCGTTGAACAAGCAAAATTTGCTGCTCCAACACCAAACGTAAAAGAAGTTTCATATATGTGGGATCCAGGTGCTAATGGAATTAAGTCTGTTCTTCAAGGAAAAGCAACTCCAGAAGAAGCAGGAGCTAAGATCGTTAAAGATATGAAGGATCAAATGGAATAAGATTTTATAAAGTAAATTAAAAAAGGAGGAGAAAACTCCTCCTTATTTTTCTGAAAAATGCTTATAATATGTTTAATAATTTATTGAAAGGGGATTTTTTTACTATGGCAGTAGAAAATAAGAAGAATACACAGATTGCAATACCTTATTTATTACCAGCAGCTATTGCAATATTTATATTTACAGTATTACCAATATTATATACTATATTCATCTCATTTACAGACTATTGTGGTGATAATAGATTAAATGGTACTTGGAAATTCATAGGAATAGATAATTTCTTACAAATATTTAATGGTAAATTCTCAGCATCATTATTCCCAGTATTTTTATGGACAGTAGTTTTTGCATTCTTATCAACTGCAGGTTCATTCTTAGTTGGACTTATAGCAGCATTACTTTTAAACAATGAAAATGTTAAAGAAAGAGCAATTTATAAAGCTATTTTAATATTACCATGGGCACTTCCAGTAACAGTTGCTATACTTTCTTGGAAAGGTCTTTTACATGGTTCAGAAGGTGCTATAAATAATATATTAGTTTCATTAGGAATAATGTCAGATAGTAATAGAATTCTATGGTTAGAAGATCCTTTCTTCGCAAGAATGTGGTTAATATTAATTAATATATGGCTTGGATTCCCTTACATGATGAATATTTGTCTTGGGGCTTTAGCATCAATTCCTAAAGACTATTATGAAGCTGCTGATGTTGATGGAGCTAGCAAATTAATTCAATTTGTAAAGATTACATTACCATCATTAGCAAACACAGCTTATCCACTATTAATATCATCATTCTCATTTAACTTCAATAACTTCGGTTCAGCATACTTAGTTACTAATGGTAATCCAGCTGGAGAAAGCGTTTACGCAGGTAAAACAGATATCTTGGCTTCAGTTATATATAAATTCGCTGTTAAGAAAGAATTATATTCAACAGGTGCAGCACTAGGAATTATAGTATTCGTAATACTTGCAGCAATATCTTATGCACAAATGAAGTTATCTGGACAATTTGAGGAGGTAAAGTAATATGCAGATGTCTAAAAATAATGATATAAAATATGAACCATATGTAGATAGATTAACACCAGCACAAAAGACAAGTGCTTGGTTATGTAGAATTGGATTATGGATACTAATCTTAATTGTATTATTCCCAATATTACTTGTATTTACTACTTCAGTTATAAAGGGTAATTCATTTACTACAAGTCTTTTCCCAAAGACATTTACTTTAGATAACTATAAGATGGTTCTTACAGAAATGGGATTTACAACTTGGTTATGGAATTCACTTAAGGTTTGTACAACAATAGCAGTAGTTCAATTGTTATTAACAATTCCAGCAGGTTTTGCATTTTCTAAGATAAGATTTAAGGGAAGAAGTAAAGGATTAATGTTCTTATTAATACTTCAAATGTTCCCAACTTCAATGGCTTTACCAGCTATGTTAAGTATAGTTTATAAATTTAATGGTATGGATAGTTTAATATGGCTTGTATTAATTCAATGTGGTGGTAGTGCATATAATGTATGGCTTATGAAAGGTAATATGGATGGTATCCCAGATGACTTAGTAGAAGCAGCTTACGTTGATGGAGCAACTACTTTCCAAACATTCGTTCAAATAATTTTACCATTAATTAAGAACATGTTACTTGTAATATTCTTATTTGCGTTCATAAATGCATATAGTGAAATTATTTATACAACAGCAATCATTAAAGACCAAGCAAAATGGACAATGTCTATTGGATTATATAGTTTTGTTAATAAATCACAAGGTATATGTTGGACTGAATATTCAGCAGCAGCTATCTTAGCATCATTACCAATAGTTATTATATTCATGTCATTACAAAAATTCATAGCTAGTGGATTAACAGCTGGTTCAGTAAAGGGTTAATAGTTAATACTTAAAATCTCATTTGATAAATATTAGCACATTATAAGTAAAAATATAAAAATTCCTATTTAATAGGAATTTTTATATGATATGTTTATGGGAACGGTACCAAGGGTGTTTTAAAAAGGGATGCTTTTAGGAGGCTTAATAAATGAATATTAAGGACGTTGCAAGGTTAGCTGGAGTTGGTGTTAGTACAGTATCTAGGGTAATTAATAATCATCCTGATGTTAAGGAAAGCACTAGGGAAAAGGTTAACAGGATAATTAAAGAAAGCAATTATATCCCTAATAATAGTGCCAGAATTTTAAAACAAAATAATTCTATGAATATAGGAGTATTAGTAAAAGGTGTATTTAATCCATTTTTCTCTGAAATGTTAAATGTTATAGGTAATATCATAGATGCTTCAAAGTATACTATGATATTACAACAAAATGATTATACCTTTAATGATGATTTTGATACATTAAGGTCATTTATAAAGGAAAAAAGACTTCAAGGGGTAATATGTCTTGGAGGTAACTTTGAAAATGTTACACCAGAGGAAATGGAAGCTTTAGATGTGCCAGTAATATTAACTTCTGTTAATACTACAGTTGCTAAAGGAAAGGGGCTTTATTCAACAGTAGGTATAGATAATGAAGAAGCGGCATATAAAGCTACAAAGTATTTAATAAGCTTAGGTCATAGAGATATAGCGGTAATGATTGGTGAAGAGAATGACTTAGGAATGAGTTATTCAAGATTGAAGGGATATAAAAAGGCTATAGATAAAGCTGGAATACAGTTTGATACACAAAAGCTTCTTGTTGGAGGATATTCATCAAGAATAGCATATGAAATGATGAAAAAATACTTAAGGGAAAAGAGAAATTCTATATCAGCAATATTTGTAACAGCAGATACAATGGCTATAGGAGTAGCAAAAGCTATTGTGGATTCAGGATTAATAATTGGAAAAGACATTTCGCTAGTTGGTTTTGATGGGTTAGATATAAGTGAATATTATAATCCTGGAATTACAACCATAAAACAACCTAAAAAGGCTATTGCTGAAGAAAGTGTAAATCTATTATTAGATATTTTGAGTAAAAAGGGGGCTCATAAAAATCTAATATTGGAAACAGAACTTGTAAAAAGAGAATCTACTGTTGAGCATAAGGTCTTAACAGATTTAACTTATGACAAAAATATAATTTAGTTAGGAGGAGAATAATGAGCAGAGGAGCAGGAATTTTAATGCACATAGCTTCATTACCTGGTGAGTATGGTATAGGGACATTAGGAAAAGAAGCATTTAAGTTTGCAGAGTTTTTGGAAACAGCTGGTTTAAAGTATTGGCAAATATTGCCTCTAGGACATACTAGTTATGGTGATTCACCATATCAATGTTTTTCAGCTTTTGCAGGAAATCCATACTTTATCGACTATGATATATTAAGAGAAGAGGGAATTTTAAGAGAAGAGGATTATAAAAATGAAAATTATGGTGATAATCCAGAAAAAATAGACTATGGAGTAATTTTTGAGTCTAAAAATAAGGTCTTAAAAAGAGCTTATGAAAATTTCAAAAAGGGTAATTTGAAAGAGTTAGCTCAAAAGGTAGAAAAATTTAAAGAAGAAAATAGTTTTTGGTTAGAGGATTATTCATTATACATGGCCTTAAAAAATCATTTTAATTTAGTTTCATGGGAAAAATGGCCAGATGATATTAAAAAGAGAGAACCAGAAGCAATTAAAAAATATAAAGAATCATTAAAAGATGAGATAGAATTTTGGTCATTTGTTCAATATTTATTTTTTGAACAATGGACTGCATTAAAAGATTATACAAATTCTTTAGGAATTGAAATAATAGGGGATATTCCTATATATGTAGCAGAAGATAGTGTTGATGCTTGGAGTGCCCCAGAAAACTTTAAAATGGATTTAAAGGAAATGAAACCATTATTTGTAGCAGGTTGTCCTCCAGATATGTTCTCTGAAACAGGACAATTATGGGGAAATCCTATTTATGATTGGGATGCTATGAAGAAAAATAATTATAAATGGTGGATTTCAAGAATAAGAGAAAGCTTAAAATTATATGATATAGTTAGAATAGACCATTTTAGAGGCTTTGAATCTTACTGGCAAATTCCTTATGGTGAGCCAACAGCAGTTAATGGAAAATGGGTTAAGGGACCTGGAATGTCATTATTTAATGCTATTAAAAAGGAACTTGGAGAAATTAATGTCATAGCAGAAGACCTTGGTTTCTTAACAGATGAGGTTAAAGAGTTTTTAGCTGAAACTGGATATCCTGGAATGAAGATATTAGAATTTGCTTTTGGTGGTGGAGATAGTGAATATTTACCACACAATTATATTAAAAATTGCATAGCTTATACAGGAACTCATGATAATGATACTTTCTTAGGATGGTTTGAGAAAACTGGAAGTAAGAAAGAGGTAAGAAATGCAATAAAATATTTAGGCTTAAATGAAGAAGAAGGCTATAATTGGGGATTTATTAGAGGTATTTGGAGCAGTGTTGCAGATACAGCTATAGCTCCAATGCAAGATTTCTTAAACTTAGGAAATGAAGCAAGAGTTAATTTACCATCTACACTAGGTACAAACTGGCAATGGAGAGCAAAAAAAGAAGATATTAATGAAAATCTTGCAAATAAGATATATAAATTTACTAAATTATATGGAAGATGTGAATAATATATTTTTTTATATAAGGTAGTAATTAAAAAG
>Ga0352976_1011759_pt1 | contig 18666 bp, 33 predicted proteins | sample Cowrumrumenfluid_FD_205949 | JGI IMG/M metagenome (GOLD analysis project Ga0352976, IMG submission 205949) | Metatranscriptome of Cow rumen microbial communities from the University of Illinois at Urbana-Champaign, USA - Cow X-1 rumen fluid... | ecosystem: Host-associated > Mammals > Digestive...
GCTATGGACGAAGGATTAAGATTCGCTATAAGAGAAGGCGGAAGAACAGTAGGTTCAGGTGTTGTTACTAAGATAATAGAATAATTTAATTTTTAGAAGTTCTTTTCTTAAAAGAAAAGAACTTCTTTTTTAAAAAAAAATTAAAAAAATAGTTGAAAAAAATATTAATAACATATAAAATAAAAAAAGCGGAAACTTTATATATGCTTTGAGTATAAAAAAATTTTTATTATGATGAAAAAAAACTTGAAAATAATAAAAAAGAATAGTATACTAAAATGGTTGCAGAGCAAACAGCGATGAATTAAGAGGTTGCCGGACTTCCGGGTTATTCTTAATGAGTATGTTAGGATCTAGAATCCAACGACAGGTATTCTATATTTATGTTGATGGGGAAGAAACGCCAGGCACGGTTTATAGAATATTGGCTGTTGTGCGTTAGAAGTAAAGCGTACATGAAAAGGAGGGAAATTTAAGATGTCAAAACAAAAAATAAGAATCAGATTAAAGGCTTTTGATCACACTATATTAGATCAATCTGCTGAAAAAATCGTAGAAACTGCTAAAACAACAGGAGCTAAGGTTGCAGGTCCAGTACCACTACCAACAGAAAAAGATGTTGTTACAATATTAAGAGCAGTTCATAAATATAAAGATTCTAGAGAACAGTTCGAAATAAGAACTCACAAGAGATTAATCGACATAGTTAATCCATCACCAAAAACTGTTGATGCATTAATGAGATTAAATCTACCAGCTGGAGTAGATATTGAAATTAAACTTTAATATCAATATAAAGAAAAGAAATGAACTATTATGATTGTTTAACAATCCGCTAATTAGTTTGGGAGGTGCAAGTAAAATGAAAAAAGCTATCATAGGTAAGAAGATAGGAATGACTCAAATATTTGATGAAAATGGTAAAATAGTTCCTGTAACAGTAGTAGAAGCAGGACCTTGCGTTGTTACTCAAAAGAAAACAGTTGAAAAAGAAGGGTATGATGCTATACAAGTTGGTTTTGAAGAAGTAAGAGAAAAGTTACTTAACAAACCAGCAAAGGGACATTTTGCTAAAGCAGGAGTTTCATTAAGAAGAACTCTTAAAGAATTTAGATTAGAAGATGTAAGTGCATATGAAGTTGGTCAAGAAATAAAGGCTGATGTATTTGCAGTAGGAGATAAAGTAGATGTATCAGGTGTTTCTAAAGGTAAGGGATACCAAGGTGTAATTAGAAGATGGAATGCTCAAAGAGGACCAATGTCACACGGTTCTAAGTTCCACAGAGCACCAGGTTCTATGGGAGCATCTTCAGATCCATCAAGAACATTTAAAAATAAACATATGCCAGGACATATGGGAGCTGTTAATAAGACAGTTTTAAACTTAGAAGTTGTTAAAGTTATAGCTGAAAAGAACTTAATACTAATAAAGGGTGGAATCCCAGGACCTAACAAGGGTACAGTAGTAATAAGAAATACAGTTAAAGCTTAATCATTGTAAGAAAGGAGGAAGCAGGATGCCTACAGTAGGTTTATTTAATAAAGAAGCAAACAAGGTAGGAGATATTGAATTAAATGAAAATATCTTCGCTGTTGAAGTAAATGAAAGTGCTATGCATCAAGTAGTTGTTGCATTATTAGCAAATAAAAGACAAGGAACTCAATCAGCTAAAACTAGAGCTGAAGTTAGAGGAGGCGGAATAAAGCCTTGGAGACAAAAGGGAACTGGTAGAGCAAGACAAGGTTCCATCAGAGCACCTCAATGGATAAAAGGTGGTATAGTTTTTGCACCAAAGCCAAGAGATTATAGAATGTCTATACCAAAGAGCATGAAGAGAGTTGCTATGAAATCTGCTTTAACAAGCAAGGTTCAAGCTGGAGAATTTGTAGTTGTTGATAACTTAGATTTTGAAGCTATAAAGACTAAACAAGTAGCAGCAATGATTAATGCTTTTGAAGCTAAAAAAGCTTTAATAATAACAGCTGAATCTAATGAAATAGTTTATAAATCAGCTAGAAATATAGAAGGAGTTAATGTAATTCCTGCAAACAACATTAATGTTTATGATTTATTAAAGAGTGGAAAAGTAATCATAACTAAAGATGCTGTATCAAAAATTGAGGAGGTGTACGCATAATGAAAATGACAAGCTATGATATAATAAGAAAGCCAGTTATTACTGAAAAAACTATGAATGACATGGCTCAAAACAAATACACTTTCATAGTTGATATCAATTCAAACAAATCTCAAATAAAGAGAGCAGTTGAAGAAGTTTTCGGAGTTAAGGTTGCTAATGTTCAAACATTAAGAACTATGGGAAAAACTAAGAGAATGGGCGTACATGTAGGAAAAAGAGCAGACTATAAGAAGGCTATAATTACTTTAGCTGAAGATAGTAAATCAATAGAGTTCTTTGAAGGACTACAATAATATAAAAGGTGAGTTATTGGTAAGTTAATACCAGATAAGCTGTAAAAAGGAGGAAAAGCAAAATGGCAGTTAAGAAGTTTAGACCAACTACCCCTTCAAGAAGAGAAATGACTATGGCAACATTTGAAGAAATAACTACTAATGTTCCAGAAAAATCACTTCTTGTTTCTTTAAGCAAGAATGCGGGTAGAAATGCACAAGGTAAAATAACTGTAAGACATCGTGGCGGTGGAGCTAAGAGAAAATACAGAGTTATTGATTTTAAGAGAAATAAGGACGGAGTTGTAGGAACAGTTGCTACAATAGAATACGATCCAAACAGAACAGCATATATTGCTCTTGTTGTTTATGCTGATGGAGAAAAGAGATATATAATAGCTCCAGCAGGATTAAAAGTAGGAGATAAGGTTGAATCTGGAGCAAATGCAGATATAAAACCAGGAAATGCTCTTCCATTAAAGAACATACCAGTAGGTACAGTTGTTCACAATGTTGAATTACAAGTTGGAAAAGGTGCTCAATTAGTTAGAAGTGCTGGTTCTTCAGCTCAATTAATGGCTAAGGAAGGAAATTATGCAACATTAAGATTACCTTCTGGAGAAATGAGATATGTAAGAATCGAATGTAGAGCTACAATAGGAACAGTTTCAAATGCTACTAATGATATTATCAATTTAGGTAAAGCTGGTAGAAAGAGACATATGGGATGGAGACCAACTGTAAGAGGTTCTGTAATGAACCCTAACGATCACCCTCATGGTGGTGGTGAAGGTAAGTCACCAGTAGGTAGACCAAGTCCAGTTACTCCTTGGGGTAAACCAGCTCTTGGATACAAAACTAGAAAGAATAAGAAATATTCAGATAGATTTATTATTAAGAGAAGAAACGATAAGTAGACTGAAGGGAATAATTATTCTCTTCAAGGCTTATCAGCCTAATATTTGAGAAGGGAGGCAATATTAGTGAGTAGATCAATTAAAAAGGGACCTTTCGTTCATAAAGGACTTTTAAAGAAAATAGAAGAAATGAATGCAGCTGGAGAAAAGAAGGTTGTTAAAACTTGGTCAAGAAGTTCAACAATTTTCCCACAAATGATAGGTCATACAATAGCTGTTCATGATGGAAGAAAGCACGTTCCAGTTTATATATCAGAAGATATGGTTGGACACAAACTTGGAGAGTTTGCTTTAACAAGAACTTACAGAGGACATATCGTAGATAAGAAATTAAAGAAATAGTTAGTCAAGGAAGGAGGAACATAAATGGAAGCTAGAGCTATAGCTAAATATATAAGAATGTCTCCTATAAAAGTTGGAGTAGTTCTTAATTTAATAAAAGGAAAAAGTGTTAAAGAAGCTTCTGCTATTTTACAATATACTCCAAGAGAAGCAGCAGTAGTTATTAATAAGGTTTTAAAGTCAGCTGTTGCAAATGCAGAAAATAACTTTGCTCTTGATACTGATAAATTATATGTATCTGAAGCTTATGTTGGTCAAGGTCCAACATTAAAGAGATTCAGACCAATGGACCACGGAAAAGCATTTAAGATTCTTAAGAAAACAAGTCACATAACAGTGGTTGTTAAAGAAAGAGAATAGAAGGAGGGAAATATAAGTGGGTCAAAAAGTACATCCTCATGGACTTAGAGTTGGCGTTATTAAAGAATGGGATGCAAAATGGTTTGCTAATAAAAAAGATTTCGCTGATAATCTAGTTGAAGATAACAAGATAAGAGAATTTGTTAAAAAGGAACTTTTCTCAGCTGGTATTTCAAAAATTGAAATAGAAAGAGCAGCAAAGAGAGTTAAATTAAATATTTATACTGCAAAGCCAGGTGTAGTTATAGGAAAAGGTGGTTCAGGAATTGAAGCACTAAAAGCTAAAGTAATGAAGCTTGTAAATGGTAAGAATGTTTTAATAAACATAGTTGAAGTAAAGAATGCTGAAGCAGACGCTCAATTAATGGCAGAAAATATTGCTGAACAATTAGAAAAGAGAGTATCTTTCAGAAGAGCTATGAAGCAAAGCATACAAAGAGCTATGAAACATGGAGTAAAAGGTGTTAAGACAGCATGCTCTGGAAGATTAGGTGGAGCTGAAATAGCTAGAACAGAACAATATCATGAAGGAACAATTCCACTACAAACATTAAGAGCTGATATAGATTATGGATTTGCTGAAGCAGATACAACATATGGAAAAATCGGAGTTAAAGTTTGGGTTTATAATGGAGAAGTACTTCCAACTAAGAAAGTTGAAAGTGAAGAAAAGATTGAAGCATAAGAAAGGAGGAATAAGATCATGTTAATGCCTAAAAGAGTAAAGCATCGTAAGGTACAACGTGGCAGAATGAAGGGTAAGGCTTTAAGAGGAAATTTCTTAGCATATGGAGATTTTGGTATTCAAGCTACTACTTGTGGTTGGATTACAAGTAATCAAATAGAAGCCTCAAGAATTGCTATAAATAGATATATTAAAAGAGGAGGAAAACTTTGGATAAAGATTTTCCCAGATAAACCAGTAACAGAAAAGCCTGCTGAAACAAGAATGGGTTCTGGTAAAGGTTCACCAGAATACTGGGTAGCAGTAGTAAAGCCAGGTAGAGTATTATTTGAATTATCAGGAGTTAGCGAAGAAACTGCAAGAGAAGCAATGAGACTTGCATCACACAAACTTCCTATAAAAACAAAGTTTGTTACAAGAAAAGATTTTGAGGAAATGGGTGGTGAAGAATAATGAAGGCTAGAGAGTTAAAAGAGTTAAGAGGTGCTAATCCTCAAGATTTAAATGCAAAGTTAGGTGATCTTAAAGCTGAATTATTCAATTTAAGATTCCAATTAGCTACAGGACAATTAGAAAATCCAATAAGAATAAGAGAAGTAAAGAAATCTATAGCCCAAATAAAAACCATCTTAAGAGAAGAAGAGTTAAGGGTTCAACAGTAAATCTAGAAGGAGGTATTCCCTAATGGAAAGAGGACTAAGAAAAAAGAAAATCGGTAGAGTTGTTTCTGACAAAATGGATAAGACTATCGTAGTTGCTGTTGAAACTAAAGTTAGACATCCATTATATGGAAAGACAGTTAACAGAACTACAAAGTTTAAGGCTCATGATGAAAACAATGAAGCAAAAGTAAATGATAGAGTATTAATAATGGAAACTAGACCATTATCTAAAGATAAGAGATGGAGACTTGTTGAAATAGTTGAAAAAGCAAAATAGCTTGAGGACTGAAAGGAGGATAATTCGATGATACAACAACAAACCTTACTTAAAGTAGGAGATAACTCAGGTGCTAAAGAAATTATGTGTATCAGAGTTTTAGGTGGATCTAAAAGAAAGTTCGGTAACATTGGAGATATAATAGTTGCTAGCGTTAAAAGTGCAACACCAGGCGGAGTTGTTAAAAAGGGAGACGTTGTAAAGGCTGTTATAGTTAGATCAGTAAGAGGATTAAGAAGAGCAGATGGTTCATACATAAAGTTTGATGAAAATGCTGCAGTTATAATTAAAGATGATAAGCAACCAAGAGGAACTCGTATCTTCGGGCCAGTTGCAAGAGAGCTAAGAGATAAGGAATTTAATAAGATATTATCACTAGCACCAGAAGTTCTATAATAGAGGAGGTGGCCAGACTTGAAGGTACATGTAAGAAAGAATGATACAGTTTTAGTTATCTCAGGAAAAGATAAGGGTAAAACTGGAGAAGTTTTAAAGGTATATCCAAAAACAGGAAAAGTTCTTGTTCAAGGAGTTAATATAGTAAAGAAGCACCAAAAGGCTAATAGAACACAAGCTGAAAGTGCAATTATAGAAAGAGAAGCTGCTATAAACAGTTCAAAGGTTATGTTATACTGTACAAAATGCAAACAACCAACAAGAATCAGCAATAAGTTATTAGAAGATGGTTCTAAAGTTAGAGTTTGTAAGAAGTGCGGAGAAACATTCTAGAATCTGAAAGGAGGGTAACACAACATGACAAGACTTCAAGAGAAGTATGAAAAAGAAATTATATCAGCAATGATGGAAAAGTTCGGATATAAGAACATAATGGAAGTTCCAAGACTTGAAAAGATAGTAATCAACATGGGTGTTGGTGAAGCTAAAGAAAATCAAAAGGTTTTAGAATCAGCAGTTAATGATTTAACTCTAATTTCTGGTCAAAAACCAATCTTAACTAGAGCAAAGAAATCTGTTGCTAACTTTAAGATTAGAGAAAACATGCCTTTAGGATGTAAGGTTACATTAAGAAAAGCTAAAATGTATGAATTTGCAGATAAGTTAATGACAATAGCTCTACCAAGAGTTAGAGACTTCAGAGGCGTTTCAAGCAAAGCTTTTGATGGAAGAGGAAATTATTCTCTAGGAATTAAAGAACAATTAATATTCCCAGAAATTGAATACGACAAAGTTGACAAAGTAAGAGGAATGGATATAATCTTCGTTACAACTGCAAAAACTGACGAAGAAGCAAGAGAATTATTAAGATTCCTTGGAATGCCATTCGCTCAATAATAAGGAGGGAAAACTGTGGCACGTAAAGCTATTATTGAAAAGTGGAATAAAACACCTAAATATAAAACAAGAGCTTATACAAGATGTAGAATATGTGGAAGACCACATGCAGTATTAAAGAAATATGGTATTTGCCGTATTTGCTTTAGAGAACTTGCTTATAAGGGTCAAATACCTGGTTGTAAGAAAGCAAGCTGGTAATTATCGTATATCGAAAGGAGGCACATTAAATGGTTATGACAGATCCTATAGCAGATTTGCTAACTCGTATAAGAAATGCAAATGCTGTGAGACATGAAGTAGTAGAGGTACCTTCTTCAAATGTTAAGAAGGATATTGTAAATATATTATTACAAGAAGGATACATCAAAGAAGTAGAAGAATATAACGATGGTGTTGTACCAATGTTAAGAATAACTCTTAAGTATGGTGCAGGAAAAGAAAGAGTTATAACTGGTATAAAGAGAATATCTAAACCAGGTTTAAGAGTTTATTGTAAGAAAGATGAAACTCCAAAGGTTCTTAATGGACTAGGAATTGCTTTAATATCAACTTCTAAAGGACTTATGGTTGATAGAGAAGCTAGAAAGTTAGGATTAGGTGGAGAAGTAGTTTGTTACGTTTGGTAATACGTAATTAATAAGTTTTAAAATATAAATTAAGTATCGATAAGAATACGGGAGGTGCAAATATGTCTAGAGTAGGTAGATTACCTATAGCTATACCAGCTGGAGTAACTGTAGCTGTATCTGAAGAAAATGTTGTTACAGTTAAGGGACCTAAGGGTGAATTGGTTAAAGCTATGAACAAAGACATGAATATAGCAGTTGAAAACAATGAAATACTTGTTACTAGACCAAGTGATGATAAAGAGCACAGAGCTCTTCATGGATTAACAAGAGCACTAATCAACAATATGGTAATTGGAGTTAGTGAAGGATACCAAAAGACTTTAGAACTAGTTGGAGTTGGTTATAGAGCTCAATTACAAGGAAAGAAGCTTGTAATGAATCTTGGATTTTCACATCCAGTTGAAATAGAACCATTAGAAGGAATAACTTTTGAAACTCCAGCACCAACAAAGGTTGTAATCAAAGGAATTGATAAAGAAGTTGTTGGAGCACAAGCAGCAGATATAAGGGCTTGGAGAAAACCTGAACCATATAAGGGTAAAGGAATTAAGTTCGAAGGTGAATTTATAAGACGTAAAGAAGGTAAGACTGGTAAGAAATAATAGAAAGGAGTGAGGGTTATGTTCAAGAAGGCTGACAAAAAGGTTAAGAGAGAAAGACGTCACCTTAGAGTTCGTAAGAAAGTTTTCGGTACTCCTGAAAGACCAAGACTTTCAGTATATAGAAGCGAAAAGAATATATATGCACAAATAATTGATGATATAAATGCTGTAACTTTAACTTCTGCATCAAGCTTAGATAAGTCAATAGCTAAAGGTGGAAATAAAGAAGGAGCTAAACTTGTAGGAGAACTAATCGCTAAAAATGCTTTAGAAAAAGGCATAACTGAAGTTGTATTTGATAGAGGTGGATATGTATATCACGGAAGAGTACAACAATTAGCAGAATCAGCTAGAGAAGCAGGATTAAAGTTCTAATAAATAAGGAGGGAAATAAATGAGAATCGATCCTAGTAAACTAGAAGACCTTAAAGAAAAGGTTGTTTTTATAAACAGAGTTACTAAGGTTGTTAAGGGTGGTAGAAATTTCAGATTCAGCGCACTTGTTGTTGTTGGTGACGAAAACGGACACGTTGGCGTTGGAATGGGAAAATCTATAGAAATACCAGTAGCAATTAAAAAAGGAATAGAAGATGCTAAGAAGAATATGGTAGAAGTTTCAATTGTTGGAACAACTGTTCCTCATGAAGTATATGGAACTTTTGGAACTGGTAAAGTTCTTATAATGCCAGCTAAAGAAGGTACTGGAGTTATTGCTGGAGGTCCAGCTAGAACAGTTCTTGAATTAGCAGGATTAAAGGATGTTAGAGCTAAATCATTAGGTTCAAATAATCCAAGAAACATGGTAAATGCTACAATCAATGGATTAGCAGATTTAAGAACAGCTGAAGAAATAGCTAAGTTAAGAGGAAAATCTGTTGAAGAAATTTTAGGTTAGGAGGTATTTTGCAATGGCAAAATTAAGAATAACTCTAGTAAAGAGCTTAATAGGAAGAAAGAAAGACCATATAACTACTGCAAATACCCTTGGACTTAGAAAAATAGGTAAGACAGTAGAACATGAGGGAACTCCTCAAATACAAGGTATGATTAAGAAAATTGACTACTTATTGAAGGTAGAAGAAATATAATAACGAGGAGGTGCACTAAGTATGAAACTTCATGAATTAAAGCCAGCAGTAGGAAGCAGAAAAGCTCCTAAAAGAGTTGGAAGAGGAACTGGTTCAGGTTTAGGAAGAAATGCTGGAAAAGGTGAAAAGGGTCAAAATGCTAGAACAGGTGGTGGAGTAAGACCTGGTTTTGAAGGGGGCCAAATGCCTTTATATAGAAGACTTCCAAAGAGAGGATTTACAAATATATTTGCTAAGAAGATTGTTAGCATAAATGTTGATAGATTAAATATATTTGAGAACGGAACAGAAGTAACTCCAGAAGTATTACTTGAAGCAAGAGTAATAAGCAAGGTTATGGACGGTGTTAAGATACTTGGAAATGGAAACATAGAAAAGTCTTTAACAATAAAAGGATGTAAACTTTCAAAATCTGCAATAGAGAAGATCGAAGCAGCTGGAGGAAAAGTTGAGGTGATTTAATATGCTATCAACCCTACGTAATGCATGGAAAGTACCAGAATTGAGAAAAAAGTTTATATGGACTATATTTTTAGTTGCAATTTTCAGGTTAGGAACTCAAATTCCTCTTCCTGGAATTGATACTTCTTTCTTAAAACAGTTAACTGAATCTGGTAGTTTGTTAGGCTTTTATGATTTAATATCAGGAGGAGCTTTTAGTCAGTTTAGTATATTAGCATTAGGCGTAATGCCATACATTAATGCCTCAATTATTATGCAATTGTTGACAATAGCTGTTCCTTACTTAGAAGATCTTCAAAAAGAAGGTCAGGAAGGAAGAAAGAAAATACAAAATGCTACACGTTACTTATCATTAGTGATAGCAGTTATTATTGGAATAGGAACATTATTTACTATAGCAAATAATGGTGGAGTATCTGGCATTGGAAAGTTTGATATGGCAGTTATTGTATTTTCATTAGTTGTTGGCTCAACTTTTTGTATATGGCTAGGTGACCAAATCACTGTAAAAGGATTTGGAAATGGTACATCTATATTGATATTTGTAAATATTATTTCTAGAGTACCACAAACAATAGCTCAATTATATAGTTCTTACAAAATAGCAGAAACAATTACTATTGTTGAACTAGTATTATTTATAGTTGGAATAGTGGTTTTACTTGGAGCATGTATATACTTTAGTTTAGCAGAGAGAAAAGTTCCAGTACAATATGCTGGTAAGGCCATGGGAAATAAGATGATGAAGGCTCAATCTTCTCATATTCCATTTAGTATTATAAGTGCAGCAGTAATAGCAATAATATTTGCTATGTCTGTTATGGGATTTCCAGAAGTGCTTGCAAACTTTTTCCCTAAGAATTCAGTTTTGAAAGTATTAACAACAGGTGAATTTAGTCCATTCAATAGAAGTTCATGGGTATATGTAGTAGTATATGCTATCTTAACAGTATTCTTTACTTGGTTTTATAATGAAGTAACATTAAAGCCAGAAGAAATGGCTGAAAACTTAAATAAATCAGCAGGTTTTGTTCCAGGAGTTAGACCGGGAGAAGAAACAGAAAAATATTTTGAAAGAATTTTGGCTAGAATATCTTTTATAGGAGGAGTTTTTGCAGCAATATTAGCAATTATTCCAATATTAATAGATCAATATACTAATTTTAAAAATATGTCCTTTGGAGCAACAGCATTACTTATTGTCATTGGAGTAGCTCTTGATTTCACTAGAAGACTTGAGTCTCAAATGGTAGTGCGTCATTACGAAGGATTCTTAAAATAGATTATAAGATGGAGATGATGATGCCCGTGAAGATTATACTATTAGGTCCTCCAGGAGCAGGGAAGGGAACACAGGCAAAATCAATTAGTAATAAATACTCTATACCTCATATTTCAACTGGTGATATTTTTAGAAAAAATATTTCCGAAAATACACCTCTTGGAATTGAGGCTAAGAGTTATATGGATAATGGGCAATTAGTTCCTGATGAAGTTACTATTAATATGGTAAAAGATAGACTTCAACAAGAAGATTGTAAACAAGGATATCTATTAGATGGTTTCCCAAGAACTGTAAGTCAAGCGGAAGCACTTCAAGATTTCTTGGAAAGCAGAAATGAATCTCTTGATACAGCATTATTAATAGAAGTGCCAAGAGATTTTATTCTTGAAAGAATGACAGGAAGAAGAGTATGTCCATCATGTGGGGCAAGTTATCATATTAAATTTAATCCAGCAGTTAATGGAAAATGTGAATTATGTGGATCTGATGTTGTTCAAAGAAAAGATGATACAGAAGAAACAGTAAAAGAAAGACTTGATGTTTATGAAAAACAAACCCAACCACTAATTGATTTCTATAAAGATAAGAATTTACTTTCAACAGTAGATGGAACTCAAGCAATAAATAAAGTTTTTGAAGGCATTTGCAGAGTATTAGGTAATAAGTAATGATTTTAATAAAAAAAGATTATGAAATTGACCGTATGAGAAAAGCTGGAAGAATTTTAGCTGAGACATTACTGGTAGTAGAAGAAAATGTAAGACCTGGTATAACTACTTCAGAATTAGACAGGATAGCAGAAGAATTTATAACTAAGCAGGGAGCTAAACCATCTTTTAAAGGATTATATGGTTTTCCTTCTTCACTATGTATATCTGTAAATGAGCAAGTAGTTCATGGAATACCAGGAGCCTATAAGTTAAAAGAGGGCGATATAATCAGTGTAGATTGTGGAGTACTTCTAAATGGATTCCATGGAGATGCAGCAAGAACCTTTCCAGTAGGAGAGGTATCACTAGAGGCACAAAGACTGATTGATGTTACAAAAGATTGCTTTTTTGAGGGAATTAAATTTGCTCATGTTGGCAATAGATTAACAGATATTTCACATGAAATACAGAAATATGTAGAAGCTTCAGCTTTTTCAGTAGTTAGGGACTATGTGGGACACGGAATAGGAAGAAGTGTTCACGAAGAACCAAATGTGCCAAATTTCGGTAGAGCAGGTAAAGGTCCAAAACTTGTAGAAGGTATGGTTTTAGCAATAGAACCTATGGTTAATGTAGGAACTCATAAAGTTAGAACACTCAAGGATGGGTGGACAGTGGTAACTAGAGATGGTAAGCTATCTGCACATTATGAAAATACCGTTGCAATTTTACCAGATGGACCAGAAATATTAACATTAATTAAATAAAAGTGGTGCTTAGTTATAAATTCGCATTAAAATATGTGATTTATACTAAGGTAATCATCGAGGTGAATAATTTGCAAAACAATGACTTGATTGGGAAAGTGGTATTGTCTAAGGCTGGAAGAGATAAAAATCATATGTATATAGTAATTGGTTCTTTAAATAATCAATATGTATTCTTATCTAATGGAGATACTAAATGTATAGACAATCCGAAAAAGAAAAAAATAAAGCATTTAGATTTTTGTGATGATATTGATGATGAAATCAGAGCAGCTATAATAAATAGAGACAATGATATAGATTTAAAAATTAAGAGATTTCTAAAATTAAAAGGCATTGTTAAGGAGGGTTGATTACCTTATGTCAAAAGATGATGTTATAGAGATGCAAGGTACAGTACTAGAAGCATTACCTAATGCTACATTCCAAGTGGAATTAGAGAGTGGTCATGTTATTTTAGCACATATATCAGGAAAATTAAGAATGAATTTCATAAGAATTTTGCCAGGAGATAAAGTAACAGTAGAACTTTCACCATATGATTTATCAAAAGGCAGAATTACATGGAGAGCAAAATAATAAAGATAGTAAAAAGGCTATCATTAACTAAAACAAGGAGGGTTAGCTATGAAAGTAAGACCATCAGTTAAGCCTATTTGCGATAAGTGTAAGATAATTAGAAGAAAAGGAAGAGTAATGGTTATCTGCGAAAATCCAAAGCACAAGCAAAAACAAGGCTAATATATAAAAAAATATCAATAATATGCTGAAAAATTATTGACTTTTTTTCAAAAGTCACATATGATTATATAGGCATTAAATTAATAATTAGGTTTTAGGAGCGGCTGAAAGAAGGAGGAAACTCCTTCTTTACCTAAAATTTTATTATATACTTAAATAAATTTAAACAAAAAATATTGAATAACTTTAAAAGTACTTTAATTACCAGGAGGTGCAAAATTTAATGGCAAGAATAGCAGGTATTGACCTACCAAGAGAAAAAAGAGTTGAAATAGGTCTAACATATATATTCGGAATAGGATTAGCTACATCACAAAAGATTTTAGCTGAAACTGGAATAAATCCTGATACAAGAGTTAAAGATTTAACAGAAGATGAAGTTAATGCAATTAGAGATTATGTAAAAACTTTAAATGTTGAAGGTGATTTAAGAAGAGAAGTTGCTTTAAACATTAAGAGATTACAAGAAATTGGATGTTACAGAGGAATTAGACATAGAAAAGGTCTTCCAGTTAGAGGTCAAAAGACTAAGACTAATGCAAGAACTAGAAAAGGTCCTAAGAAGACTATAGCAAATAAGAAGAAGTAATAGGAGGATAGAAAATGGCAGCTCAAAAAGTTAAAAAGACTAGAAGAAAAAAAGAAAGAAAAAACGTTGAGCATGGTGCAGCACACATCAAGTCAACTTTCAATAACTCAATAGTTACTTTAACAGATGCAGTAGGAAATGCTTTATCTTGGTCAAGTGCAGGAGCATTAGGATTTAAAGGCTCAAGAAAAAGTACTCCATATGCAGCTCAAATGGCAGCAGAAACAGCAGCTAAAGTAGCTATGGAACATGGATTAAAGAGTATAGAAGTATATGTTAAGGGTCCAGGTGCAGGTAGAGAAGCAGCAATAAGATCCTTACAAGCAGCAGGATTAGAAGTAACTTTAATAAAAGATGTTACTCCAATTCCACACAATGGATGCAGACCACCAAAGAGAAGAAGAGTTTAGTAATAATCATAAATAGGAGGTGTAATTAATGGCAAGATATACTGGAGCTACATGTAGATTATGTAGAAGAGAAGGTATGAAGTTATTCCTTAAAGGAGATAGATGTTATACAGGTAAATGTGCTTTTGATAGAAGAAGCTATGCACCAGGACAACATGGAGCAAACAAGAAAAAAATATCAAACTATGGTGTTCAATTAAGAGAAAAGCAAAAAGCTAAGAGAATATATGGAGTATTAGAAAGTCAATTCAGAACTTATTATGAAAAGGCTGAAAATATGAAAGGTATTACTGGTGAAAATTTACTTAAGTTATTAGAAATGAGACTTGATAATGTTGTATTTAAGTTAGGATACGGAGCATCAAGAAATGAGGCTAGACAATTAGTTACTCACGGACATTTCTTAGTAAATGGTAAGAAGGTTGATATTGCTTCTTACAAGGTTTCTGTAAATGATGTTATATCAGTTTCAGAAAAGAGTAGAGGAAGCGAAAAATTCAAGACATTTGCAGAAAATCCTAAGGCTTTACCAAAGTGGTTAGAAGCAAATGTAGAGAACTACGAAGGCAAAGTAGTTGCTGAACCAACAAGAGAAGACATTGATGTACCAGTTAATGAAACTCTTATCGTTGAGTTATACAGCAAGTAATATATTAGTATTTGTTTAGGGTATCAATTGGTATTGAGCAAATACAGAATCAGTTGCCCTCAAAATAAGGTTGCCATTTAAATAACAAGGAGGGTTTGTATGTTAGAAATTGAAAAGCCAATAATCGAGTGTGTAGAAACAAATGAAGATGGTACTTACGGTAAGTATGTAGTTGAACCACTTGAAAGAGGGTATGGAATAACTTTAGGTAATGCACTTAGAAGAATTCTTTTATCATCTTTACCAGGCGCTGCTACAACATCAATTAAAATAGATGGAGTACTTCATGAATTCTCTACTGTTCCAGGGGTTAAAGAAGACGTTACTGAATTAATTCTTAATGTAAAAGCTTTAGCCTTAAGAATGGAAGGTGAAGGTCCAAAAACCATTTATATAGATGCTAAAGGACCAGGAGTTGTTACAGGAGCTGATATAAAGACTGACGGTGATGTAGAAGTTGTTAATAAGGATTTACATATTGCAACTTTAGATGAAGATGGAAGACTTTATATGGAACTTACAGTTAATAAGGGAAGAGGATATGTTACTCAAAATAAGAATAAGAGTGATGAACTACCAATCTCTGCAATTGCTGTCGACTCTATATACACACCAGTTAAGAGAGTCAATTTTACTGTTGAAAATACAAGAGTAGGTCAAATTACTGATTATGATAAATTAACTTTAGAAATTTGGACCGATGGAACTATAAAAATTGATGAAGCAATAAGTTTATCAGCAAAAATTCTTATAGAGCATTTTAAATTATTTATGTCATTAACTGATAATACTAATGACGTAGAAATCATGATAGAAAAAGAAGAAGACAAGAAAGAAAAAGTACTAGAAATGACTGTAGAAGAACTTGATCTATCAGTTAGATCTTATAACTGTTTAAAGAGAGCTGGTATAAATACAGTTCAGGAATTAGCAACAAGATCAATGGATGATATGATGAAGGTTAGAAATCTAGGAAAGAAGTCTTTAGAAGAAGTTGAAAGAAAACTTAAAGAATTAGGATTAAGTTTGAAACTAAATGATGAGTAAGGAGGTAAATCCATGGCAGGTTATCGTAAGTTAGGTCTTCCTACTGACCAAAGAAAGGCTATGTTAAGAGGACTTGTTACAAGTTTCTTAAAATATGGTAAAATTGAAACAACTGAAACTAGAGCTAAGGAAACAAGAAGCCTTGCAGAAAAGATGATTACTCTTGCAAAGAGAGGAGATCTTCATGCTAGAAGACAAGTTTTAGCATTTGTTCAAGAAGAAGCAGTAGTTAAAAACCTTTTTGATAATGTAGCTCCACAATATGCAGAAAGAAATGGTGGATATACAAGAATGTATAAGAAAGGCCCAAGAAGAGGGGACGGAGCAGAAATGGTTATACTAGAATTAGTATAATGGTGTAAGGGATTAAGTTTTAAGCTTAGTCCCTATTTTGTTAATATAAAAGATTTAGATAGATAATAATCAATAAAAATAATATTGTAGTATCAAATATATATCATAGATTGGAATTTAGCTAATCAATACTTAATTTAATTATTTAAGTAATTGAATATAAATAGCTTTAGTGATATTTAGCTAATCAAATGGCTAACTTAACTATCTTAGGTAGTAGCTTGAGAAGAACTTCCCAATATTAAAAGTTTTTCTGTATATTATAGAAAAGAATTCTAAATAACATATATATAATAAAATTCTTTTCTATAATATATAGGAATTATTTATTTAAAATAATTGGAGGATTGCTTTATGAAAATGGTGGATATAAAAGATTTGACTTTTAAATATACATCTTCTGAAGATGGATTAGAAAAGTTTGCTGTTAATGGTGTAAATTTAGAGGTTGAGAAAGGAGAGTTCTTGGTTGTTTTAGGGCATAATGGGTCTGGAAAATCAACAATAGCAAAGCATATAAATGCACTTTTGCTTCCTACAAAAGGGAAAGTATTTGTTGAAGGAATGGATACTTCAGATCCTAAAAATTTATGGGATGTTAGAAGTAAAGCAGGAATGGTTTTTCAAAATCCAGATAATCAATTAGTTGCTACTATTGTTGAAGAAGATGTTGCTTTTGGTCCAGAAAATTTAGGGATAGAACCTAGTGAAATAAGAAAAAGAGTTGATGATAGTTTAGAAAGGGTTGGAATGAGTGAGTATAAACGACATGCACCTCATTTGCTTTCAGGAGGTCAAAAACAAAGAATTGCAATTGCAGGAGTTTTAGCTATGAAGCCTGATTGCATAGTTTTTGATGAACCAACAGCTATGTTGGACCCTAGTGGAAGAAAAGAAGTTTTAAAAACAATAAAAGAATTGAATAAGGAATATGGAATAACAATAATATTAATAACTCATTATATGGATGAAGCAGCACAAGCAGATAGAATTATTGTTATTGATTCTGGAAAAGCGATAATGGAGGGAACACCTAAAGAAGTATTTTCACAAGTTGATAAGATGAAAGAAATAGGATTAGATGTACCTCAAGTAACTGAATTAGCCTATGAACTTAAAAAGTCAGGAATAGATATTAGTACAGATATATTAAATGTAGATGAGATGGTGGATGCATTATGTCAATTAAGATAGAGAATTTAACGCATATATATAGTCCAAATGGACCATTTGAAAAAAAAGCATTAGATAATGTTAGTCTTGAAATTAATGATGGAGATTTTGTTGCTATTATTGGGCATACAGGCTCTGGAAAATCTACTCTTATTCAACATATGAATGGATTAGAGAAAGCAACTAGTGGAAAGATATTTATAGATGATGTTGATATTACAGCTAAAGATATAAAATTAACAGATATAAGAAAAAAAGTTGGGTTAGTATTTCAGTATTCTGAATATCAATTATTTGAAGAAACAATAGAAAAAGATATAGCTTTTGGACCAACTAATTTAAAACTTAGTCAAGATGAAATTAATAATAGGGTAAAGAAAGCTATGAATATGGTTGGCCTTGATTATGAAATATATAAAGATAAATCTCCTTTTGATTTAAGTGGAGGACAAAAAAGGAGAGTTGCCATAGCAGGAGTAATAGCTATGGAACCAAAAGTTTTAATTCTAGATGAACCTACAGCAGGATTAGACCCTAAAGGAAGAGATGATATATTAGCTCAAATAAGACAACTTCATGATAAATATGGAATGACTATTGTTCTTGTTAGTCATAGTATGGAAGATGTAGCTAAACTTGCAGAGAAGGTAATAGTAATGAATAAAGGAAAGGTTGTCTTAACAGGAACTCCAAAAGAGGTTTTTAAAAAAGTAGATATTCTTGAGGAGATAGGCCTAGGAGTACCACAGGTTACATATTTAATGAAAGCATTAATTGCCAAAGGGTTTAATGTTTCTGATGAAGCATATACCATAGAACAAGCTAAAGAAGAAATATTAAAATATTTTAAGAGCAATAAATAGGAGGGGACTATGTTAAAGGATATTACTATAGGACAATATATACCAGGAGAATCTTTTGTACATAAACTAGATCCTAGAACAAAAATAATAATTGCAATGATGTTTATTGTAACATTGTTTATAATGAATAAATTTATAGGATATATTTTTGTAGTTGCATTTTTAGCAGCAATAATAATTAATTCAAAAGTACCAGCAAGTTTTATATTTAAAGGTCTTAAACCAATTTTTTTATTGATTATGATAACAGCAATTTTAAATATATTAATGACTAGTGGAACTCCAGAAACTTTAATTTTTAAGTGGAAATTTATTAAAATATATACAGAAGGCTTAAGGTTAGCAGGATTTATGGCTTTAAGATTAATATTTTTGATTATTGGTACATCTTTATTGACATTAACA
>Ga0352976_1023041_pt1 | contig 18197 bp, 21 predicted proteins | sample Cowrumrumenfluid_FD_205949 | JGI IMG/M metagenome (GOLD analysis project Ga0352976, IMG submission 205949) | Metatranscriptome of Cow rumen microbial communities from the University of Illinois at Urbana-Champaign, USA - Cow X-1 rumen fluid... | ecosystem: Host-associated > Mammals > Digestive...
CATTTGATACGCTCGACTATCTCAAGCAATTCCTCACGGTTACGGCAACATTTGCTGACGGTACATCAGGTGTTATCACCGATTACACGCTGTCAGGGACTCTCGCATCCGGCACGTCCACTGTTACTGTGACAGCCGGAAGCGCCACGGAATCGTTTAGCGTTACGGTAAGTGTCGATCCGTTCGCATCGGCTACGTATGCGCAAAAGCGTATTTATCGGTACTCTTCCAGTGGTCAGTATGGTCAGTATATAGCGATAGACAATAACGCTCAAAGCAATAATATGGCTATCACGGTGCCACTGGCAAACAAGGACTTTTTGCTAACTGTCACAAATTCCAGCGCGTATGATCTGTTGGTGTACAATGTCACCGACACGACTTACACGGCGGGCGGGTATCCAGGCGTGAGTAACGGAAAAGCATGGGTAAAATCCGATTATTCGATTTCTAACTATTTGATGGCGAGATTTCGCAAAACTGACGATTCTGCATTCTCATCGGATGAGATGGCGAATCTGTACGGCACCGTGTTTACGGTATCCAGGCGGGTGGTTTAACTAGCCAATTGAGAACTTTTAGTCAGAAAAGGATGTCGTAGAGCGCGACAGAAAACAAAGCTCAAACGCATATTGTGTGCAATTCACAACCGTCCTATTGGACATCCGTGACAGTCGGATAAAAAATATAGATAAAAATATTAAAATAATAAAAAAGATAAAATAGTATTTTTATATTAATAAATAATTTCATTTTTGAAAATGAAATATTTTTAAAACAATATTAGAGGAATTATAAAATGCCAGAAATTACAAGTGGCAAATATGTGAAAACTGTTTGTGAATTTTGTGATGAAAAAAAGAATGGTACATTCTTTTATCCATATTATGGCGGACAATATTCTGATAAAATAAAAGTAAGATATTGTAAAGATTGTTGTTCTAAGAGGCTTGCTCATTATCAAGAATTTCTTAATGAGCAAGCCTCTTTATGGATGGTTCTTTCTGAATTAGGAATCCCATTTATAAGTAAAGTTTATAATCAAGTTATAGAAGAACAAGATAATAGGCGTGGAGGTCAAAAACCAGAACTTGTTGGACATTATATTAAAAGGTTAATTGAATATCCAAAGATATATTCTGGGTTTTGGGATTCTGATGTTGGTATAAATGAAATTCTTGAAAAGCAAAATGAAGAAGATGAAAAAGCCAATATGGATTTAGATGAAATGGCAGAAATTTGGGGTAAATATCCAGATGATGAATATATTGAAGCTTATAATTTTCTTCAAAAAACTTTCAAAGAATATACAGAAGAACTTTCTATTGAAATGGATGCCAATTTAACAAACAGGTATAGAGATTTATGTAAGGCAGAATATAGAAAAAGAAAAGCTGATGAAAGTGGAGATATTGGGGAAATAAAACAAGCTCAAGCAAATCTTACTGATATGCTTAAACTTTTAAAATTAAATGATTTCCAAAGTAATCAAAAATCAGAAACAGAAAAAATGATTGAGAGAAAGATTTGGATGATTGAAAATACTAAACCAGCAGAATGTGAAGATTTAGAAATATATAAAGATGTAAGTGGATTTGAAACTACTTGGAATCATATATTAAGATGTGTTAAAAATCTTGTTGCTGGTTCTAGAGAATATCCTGATGTTCCACGAGAAGAAAGAGGATAAAATATGCGACCTTCTACAAAACCTTTAAGAAGAAGGTTCATGGAAAATCAATTAATAACAACAAAATATCGAACTTCTAATAAAAAAAGAAGTGAAGAAAAAGAAGAGAATTTAATTCATTGGATAACTTTTTTTAGAAGAAATTGGCATATTTATGTTGAATTTATATTAGGAATAAAATTAAGACCTTTCCAACAAATAATGGTTTATTTGATGGGTGTAAGCGAAATATTTTTTGCAATATGCAGTCGTGGATTAAGTAAATCATTCATTGCTGGAATTGGGGCTATAGTGAAAATGAATTTATATCCGTATTCTGAAGTTATAATAACTTCTTCTACTGTGCCACAAGCTAATAAGCTTGTAGAAAAAAAGATAAGAGATGAATTAATAAAAAAATTATCTCCTTATTTACTATATATGTATGAAAAAGAATATTTAGTTCTTACTAAATCAGATGATGGATATAAAATAGAAAACAAATTGAATGGTTCTTCTTTAGCAGTATTAGCTTGTCTTGATTCAAGTCGTGGTTCAAGAAGTACAATGCTTATTTATGAAGAAGCAAGATTATTAAAAAAGACAATTATTGATTCAGTTTTTGAAAAAATGAGTCATCCAAGACAGGCAAAATATCTTGAAAATCCTATTTATGCTTCAAATCCTAGATGGCTGGAAGAATGTCAGCACGTTTATATAACATCTGCAAGATATAAATTTGAATGGTTTTGGTTATTATTTAAAAGAACATTCTCAAGAATATTTACAGATAGAAAAACAAAATGTAATATTTTTGCTGGCGATATATTTATGGCAATTGATAATGGATTAAAAACATGGTCAGATTATAGAAATGGATTAAATGGTGACCAATATGATTTTAAAATGGAAGATTTAAATGAAATGATAGGCGAATCTGATGATGCTTTCTTTACTATTAAATCTTTTAGAGAAAATCAAATAATTGAAAAATGTTTTAGACCACCATTGACAAATGATTTATATATGACTGATGTAGATTCTTTATTCCCTAAAGAGGAAGATGAAATTAGAATTGTTGGTGTTGACTATGCTTTTGCAAATACAACAAAAGAAAGTCAAAAGAACGACAATACTATTATTATGTGTATTTCTGGGAAATGGAAGAAAAATAGGTTTGAAAGAAGATTAGATTATATAGAGCTTCATGAAGCAAGTGATTCATTAGGGGCGGCAGACAGGGCTAGAGAATTGTTTTGGTTATATCATGCAGATTATTTAGTGCCGGATAGCCGCAACGGTGGGGAAATCCTCTTTAATAGAATGACAATGCCTTGGGAAATAGGAGAAAGACCCGGATTCACGAATCTTCATGGTTTAACAATTTGTGATAAAAATGTTTATCATGTTGTTCCAGAGGCAAAATTAGCAGACTATAGAATGAGAACTGTAGATTCTAATGCACATCCATGTATAATCCCATTTATTGGAACTGGTGAATTGAATTCGCTTGCATGGATTGAATTAAAGAAACAAGTAGAAAATAATAATATAAAGTTTTTAATTTCAGCGCAAGATAGAGAAACTGAAATTGAAGATGATGGTTCATATTTCAAAATGACAACTGAAGAAGTTGTTAGAGAAATTTTGCCATATGGACAAACAGATGAATTGATTCATGAAGCAGTTAATTTAAAAACTGAATATAGAAATGATAAAATAAAATTAATTGAACCAAGAACAGGGACAAAAGATAGAGTTGTAATTTTATCATATTGTAATTATATTTTCTCTTTAATAGAGAATGAATGGTTAAAACAACAACAAAATGATTCTTCTTCTTGGGATGATTTTAATTTAATATATTAAGAAAGGAGGTTGAAGATGGGAGAAAAATTATTAAATGAAGAACAAGTTAATGTTGTATTAGAATTTTCTGATGCCCTAAGAAATTATGGTTATGCAGAAGGATTTTGGTCACCTTGGCAAAGTAACCAAAATTTAAGAGATTTAACAGGGCAACAAATTACAAGCACAGATAATGCTAAAACTTTAGGAAATTTAAGAAAAGCTCTTGGTAATTATAAACAAAATATAACAGAGATTCAAGGATATATGGAGTTTGCAAATTCATATGATATGATATTTGCAAGAACAATTGAATCTTATGCAAATTCCTTATCTTTTGACCTTCAAGTTTTTTGTGAAAATGTATACTCTTTAGATGAATATACTTCAAAAGAATATTTAGAAGATAAGAAAAGAATTAATGATTTTCTTTTGAAGTTTGATTATAAAAAAGAATTTAGGAATGTTGTACAACAAGTTTTATTAAGAGAGACATATTATACTTGGTTTAGGAAAACTAAATGGGGCAATAAGGGAATGAAATTTGCTTTACAAGTGATGCCACAAGATAAATGTATGTTGACTGGTTATTGGGAGAAAGGTTTGCTTTTTGATTTTGATATGGCTTACTTCCTGCAAGCTGGTACTGACATAGATGGATATGACCCAGCATTTAAAAAATATTATAATCGTGTTTTTGGAGGAAATCAATATATTACTGATTATCGTCCAACTAATCCATTAAATGAAAGAAATGGCGTTTATGCAATGTGGACTCAAACATCCCCGGAAGACGGTGCGTGGTGTTTTAAATTTAACACAAGTGATTTTTATTCTACACCTTTCTTAGCCCCATATTTAAAGTCTGTATTAGGGAATGATAAAATTGAACAGCTTCAATATGATAAAGATATTGCTGAAGCTTATGCAATTTTAGCTGGTGAAATTGAAACTTATGATACTGCAAAAAGCGGCACTCAATCAGACCAAACAGTTTTTAAGCCAAATACTTTAGCTGGATTTATGGCAAAAGCAAAAAATGGTTTGGATAATTCTGCTAAATTGGCGGCAATGCCATTAAAGAATTTAAAATGGTATCAATATGAAGATAAAAACCCTGATATGTATGAAAATAAATTATCTACTTCTGCGGCATTAGGAACTGGATTAAGCAGAGCTATTTATTCTTCTGATAGAATGAGCAATGCAGAAGTTGAAGCGGCTATGAATGAAACATATCAGACTATGAAGCCTTTATATTATCAATTCTCTAATTTTATGGATTTCTTTGCTAATAAATTAACAAAGAAATATAAATTTAAATTTATATTTGATGGTGCTACCTATAGATATGAGAGAGATTCTAGATTTGATAAATTATTAAAACTTGCTGACAAAGGAATTGTATTAGCTCCTTCTATTTGGGCAAGCACTATTGGTATGAACCCTGTTTTATTTGAAAATAGTTTAATGGAAAGTAAAGCAAGTGGTTGGACTAATAATTTACAATTACTCTTGAATTCAAATACTACTGCACAATCTGGTAGACCAAATACTGATTTTCCAGATGATTCAACAGACCGCAATGAAGATATGTGATAAGGAGCATTTTTAAAAATGAGTATTTCTTTAAAGACAAGTGAATCGTTAGATTTGCTTGTTGGAAAAGCTTTTGATTTAAATAGGTCTTTTGATAGGGCCGTTTCTATAATGCAGAATAAATGGTGTATGCCTAATGCTTCAAATATTATTCATCATAATTTAGCACATTTATTCCCATTATTAGCCGATATAATTTCTGGGTTTAAAGATAGTTGGAATATGACTACTGTATATCCAGAAACACATAAAGATAATAGAGATTATTCTAATTTATTGGCTATGATGACAACTCTTAGAGATGAAGTTTTGGATTTTTATGAAATGATTAAAATGGTTTATAAAATTGCAGAGGAAGAAAATGATTTTAATGTAATGGCTATGCTTATAGATTTTATGAACAAAATGACTATTGTAGTTTCTCAAATGTATACTTTGAAAGATAAAGCAGAACAAATGCCAACAGATTGGGACACTTTTGATAATCATATTTCACAATGGGGAATTAATGGATTAAATTTAGGAGAATAAAATGGTAATTATTGGTACTCCAAATGATTTAGAAAATTATTTTATGGCAGATGGAGATTTAATTTGGGAATTAGAACGTGCTGGATTTCATTCTAAATATATGGATGAAGATGTTCAATATTACAAATTAAACAATAAATTAAAAAAATATTTACTTAAACTTGGTATTGAAGTTTAATAAATATAAATCCTTGTAGAAAGGAGAGATATATTTTTGCAAAAGAAAAAGAATGTAAGTTTTGCCTTAGAAGAAGTTGAAGAAATTCCAAATTGGGCAGAAGCTTATCCAGAGCATAAATTTACTGTTGCAAAATGTTGTTTTCTTTCGACAAGGCAAAATTCGCATGGAATAAAAATTAGTGAAAAAGTTTTAAAAGAATGTGCTGGCAGTATTTTAGGCAATTTTTTAGTGGCTAAAATTGAATGGGGAGATGCTACCACTCATAAAGATACTGAAGTAATTTATGGTTATTTCCCTATGGAGCAAGAAGTAGAATTTATAAAAACAGATGATGATATTTTAAAAGCTTATGCTTATGCTGTCATTAGTAAAAGATATAGTAAAGAATTTAATGGTATTTTTGAATATCAAAATTTAAGAGATAGTTCAGTTGAAATGACTGTCACTTATGAAGATGATGATGAAAATATCGCATTAGGTTTTGATATATATGGGTTAACTGTTTTAGGTAAAACAGTTAATGGTTCTTGCCCAGATGCAGATGTTAAATTAGTAAGATTTACTAAGAAAACTGCCGAAAAATACTTCTTAAAAAATGATACTTTTTCTAATTTAAAGAATTTTGCGGAGGAAAGGAAACAATATATGGAAGGGAAAATATATAAAGTTGACAAGTCTAAAGAAGCTATGTCAATAAAATCTTGGGGAGAAGTAGATAAAACAGAATTAAGAAATAAAATTATGGAAGCCAATAATAAATCGTCTTTAGTCAAAGATTGTTATATGTTGGTTGAAGATGGTTGGGAAGATGCCCCAAGTGAACATTTAAAGTACCCTGTGATGTGCTTTGAAGGTGATACATTAGTTTATAACAGGTATGGATTATCTTCTGCTTTAGCATACGCTAAACAAGAAAATGAAACCACTGTTATTAATAAAGTTGAAGCTATTTATAAAAAGCTTGACATTGATGATGATTCTGAAAGGAAGGAGGATGAAAAGATGACCGAAATTGATTTTTCTGCTGTAAATATTGGTGATTTATGGGGGAAACTCTATAATTCTATGAGAGATTTGCGGCATTGGGATTATTATATAAAAGGCATCTATGAGCAAGATAATAAAAAGTTTGCTATCATTTATGATGATAATATGAAACTTTATCGTCTTGACTTCTCTTTAACAGAAGAAGGTTTATCTCTTTCAGATGAAATTGTCGAAGTTAAAGAAGAATTTATTGAAACTGATAGCATGAAAAAATTTGCCGAACCAGAAGATGTTGAAAAATATCAAAAAGAAGAAAAATTAGAAGAGGAATGTGAAGAGGACGAAGATAAGGAAGATAAAGAAGAGGAAATGTCCGATTCTATTTCTATAGAAGATTTGCAAGCTCGTATTGCCCAATTAGAAAAAGATATTGAAGATAGAGATAATATAATAATGGGCAAAGATGAAGAGATAAAGACCTTAAAGGAATTTAAAGATGGCATTGAAAAGAAAGAAAAGGCTAGTGCCATTGAATCTTTAATAAGTGAAGTTTCTGAATATTTAGATGAAGATACAATTAAAGATTTACGTTCTGAAGGTTTGACTTGTGATATGTGCGATATGGATGGTTTTAAAAATAAAGTAAAGGCTTTATGTTTTAATGCTATTAAGAAACAACCAAAGAAGAAAAATTCTGATGTTTGGAGTATGAGTGCTCCAATTAATAATCAGGACAAGAAAAAATCTAATTCCGTTTGGGATAGAATTTAAAAAAATATTTTTATTTAATAAAATGGTTTGAGGAATAAATATCCTCCACCATTGGAGATTTGTTGGATAACAACCAACCACTCCTTAATTTTGATTTTAAGGAGGATATTTATGAATTATCATCAATTTATTAATCATATAATCGAAACCAGAGGAAAATTTAATTGTATTGGTTATTTTGAAAAGCATCATATTATACCAAAATGTATTGGTGGTTTAGATAATTTAGAGAATTTGATATATTTATATCCAGAAGAACATTATACTGCTCATAAACTTTTAGCATTAGAGAATCCAAATGAACATTCCTTAGTATATGCTTGGTGGTGTATGGCTAATTGTTATAATAGTGGTCAAAAATTAAGATATAAAATTTCTGAAATTGAATATGGAGAATTAAAAAGAACTTATAGTAAAATGTTAAAAGATAAATTAACAAAAAATAATCCATTAAAAGGAAGAAAATTATCTGATGAACACAAAAAGAAAATTTCAATATCTCATATAGGCAAAAAGCAATCTGAAGAAACTATAGAAAAAAGAGTCTCTAAATTAAAAGGTGTAAAAAGAGATATGAGCAAAATTCAAGAATTATCGAAAAGCACTGAAGCATTAAAAAAGTTGTCTGAATCTCATAAAGGATTGAAGCATTCAGAAGAAACAAAGTTAAAAATTAAAAATAAAAAAATAGAAAAATATAAACCAGTATTACAATATAATAAAGAAGGTTTATTTTTAAAAGAATTTGAATGTATAAGTGATGCGGCAAAAGAAATTAATACTTATCCAGCAAATATTTCTAAATGCTGTAATAATAAAAGAAAAACTACTGGTGGGTATATATGGAAATTTAAAAATTTAAATTAAAAAAGGAGAAAATTTGAATGAATAATCATGGTGTTTTTGTGGGAACTCATTGCGCTTTTTGGGATGTTGATTCTAAAAATTTAGTTGGTATCGCCGCTACCGATATGGATAATGGCAATTTTGTTACTCTTGGTGATATTCTTAATACTAACGGTGTTGTTGATGAATATGTGTTTACTGTGACTGCTGGTTCTACTGGTGATTATGTCATTGGTACTCCACCTGTGGGATATGACCTTGATATGCAATTATTTGATGACCCTCGTTATTTCTATAATAAAGCTGGTCTTCCTATGTCTGTGAAGCGTTTAGACATTGGCGATTGCATTGAAGTTTCTGACGCTTGTTTCTCTACTGTTCCTACTCTTGGAACTTCTAAGGTCGCTACTGTTGCCGCTGGTAAGCTTGTTGCCGCCGCCTCCGGTGATGCTCCTTTCAAGATTCTTGGTCAAAAGACTATGGATATTGGTGGAGATTCTATTCGTACTTGGGTGTTAATGAAGATTGCCTAATCTTATTTTATAAGATTAAAATTCATTTTTAAAAAATAAAGTTAAGTAAAGTAAAGGAGAATAAAAAATATGAATTTATCTCAAGAAATTGTTGCGTTTGCTAACGGCAATACTGATTTCTATGTTGCTTTTGCCGATTATCATAATCATAAGGCCGCTGAAGAGTGGGGAAAGACTTTTGGTTCTTACGATAAAAATGTTGCTCTTTCTGAAAAGGCTGAAAAGGTGAAGAATGCTTTCTTTGCTGAAATTGAGCGTCTTTCTAACTGCCCTCGTACTGAAGGTAATAAAGATGCTTGGATGGCGAATCCTGTTGTTCGTTGGGCACAATTCGCTATTATTAATGCCGCTGTGAATGTGGTTCTTCCTGCTTATGTTGCCGCTACATTTGCTCCCTTTGTTGATTTCCGCACTATTGGCTATGCTGATGTGTTAAATCTTAAGATTCCTCCTAAGACCCTTTACACTGTTAGCCGTGGTGCTCGTGGTGAGCGCACTTCTTTCCGTCAGAAGAAATATGCTGGTAACGTGACTGTTGCTCCTATTGAGCATATTGTTACTACTTATGTTGATATGGCTCGTGTGTTAGCTGGTAAAGATGACCTTGCCGAAGCTGTTCGTGCTATTGTCATTTCTATTGAGCTTGATATGAATGCCGAAATTATTTCTGCTTTAACCAGTGGTCTTAGTGCCGTTAGCTATCCTGCCGCTTTTGTTGAAAGTGGTGCTTTTGATGCCAAGAAGTTAGTGCAACTTGCCCAACGTGTGCAAGCCTATAATGGCATGGTGAAGCCTGTTATTATGGGTACTGCTTCTGCTCTTATGAACGTGCTTCCTGATTCTACTCAGGGCTATCGTATGTTAGTGGATGGCAAAGAGGGTGCTGTTTCTTACATTAAGGATTTCTATGGTTTTGAACTCTTTGAACTTCCTCAAGCTCCTACTGGTGTTGGCTATGGCATGGCTTTAAATGATAATATTCTTTATATTGTGAGTCCTGCTGTGTCTAAGACTATTGTTGGTGTTATGAGCACCACATTAACTAACAGCAATGAATTTTATGACAATGCTGATATTTCTCAGAACTTCACTATGCGTAAGGGCTACAACTTCCAATTTGTTGGAGCGGCTTGGGCTGGTCAGTATACTATTTCTGAGTAATTTATTATATTTGGGAGGCTATTTATTTAGCCTCCCAATTTTAAAAATGATTTAAAAAGGAGTAAAAGGGTAATATGGCAGTTAATGAAAATATAGAAGTAAAAAATTCTACGAAACAAACAAAAACAAAACAGCTAAAAATTGATAAAGAAAAAGAAGAATTAGAAAAGAAAATTAAAGAGCAAGAAGCTCAAATGAAAGAGCTACAAGAGAAAATTAATTTACTTTTAGCTGGTTCTTTAATGAATAATAAAGAAGAAAAGAAATCGAAGAAAAATATTAAATTTGTTAATATGACTTCTGGTGGTTTTACTATTAGAGGAAATCGTTTTTATCACTTAGATAAACAATTTGATTCTCTTTCTTTTTCTGAAAATGAAGCAAAAACTATAGTAAGTAATATGCCACAATCTATTGCCAATGGACTTTTATATATTGCAGATGCAGATTTTGTAGAAGAATGCGAATTAGATGGAGTTTATGAAAATATTATTGACGATATTACTTTAAAAAATCTTTTAAACAATAGTGTTTCTGATGTTTGTGAAATTTACAAAAATGCCTCAGAAGAACAAAAAAAGATAATTATAGAAATGATAGTTGATAAGAAAATTAATAATATTCCAATTGATGCAAATATTTTAGTCGAACTTGGGAAATTATGTGGCAAAGACCTTATTAGCATAGAACCTCTTGACGAGGAGTGATATAATGACCTCTTTTGATGATATTATTGATTTGGCTTTAATAATTGTCAATGATTATAGATTATCAAAATTATTTCTTCAAGATGAAAATTCTTTTAAGACATATTGTGATGGGTTTTTAATTTCTGCTGTTCCTGAATTTCCAGAATGTAGAAAATCTTTAGAATATAACATTGAATCACGACAATTTGTTTCTGATTTAGATATGGCTGAAAAATCAATTCTTGCAAATTTATGGGTTATAAAGTGGTATACTAGAGATAACCAAACTTATGCTTTATATAGACAACATTTGCAAGCGGCAAGTTCTTTTAAAAACCATAGCGAATCACAGAATCTTAAAGAAAACTCAGTTTATTTAGATAAATTGAGAGAGGAATTAGATAGACAAAAAATAACGTATCAATTAAGTACATTTTTTGATTAAATGGAGGATATAATGAATAAAAAAGATATAGCCTCTATTTATAAAGTTTTAATTCTTTATGAAAATCTTAACAATGAAGATATAACTATAGATAGTTATTTGAATTATATAGATAGATTATATGTATATTGGGTTGGCGTAGGGGATAAAGAAATATATGAAATATTAAAAGGACTTTGGATTCTTGGGGCAAATGCTGGACATAAGAGAGTGAAGTCTATGGTATTTCATATGATTGATGTTATTGAGAAAAGAGGATAACATGAATTTAAGATTCTTTAATAATATTATTAATAATGAAATTGACACCAAACCCAATAATTTATACAGAGACTTACAACAAGAATTTATAAATATACAATGGGATAATACTACGGCATTAGAAATTGTTCAAGAGCAAGAAGATATAGGAATAAATAATTATCATGATTTGCAAGTTTGGTTAGTTCCAACTGTTTCTGATACATCAACGGGAATGAAAGATGTTAGAGATTTTAATAAACTTATATTTAAAGACATAACTCATACAGTAAAAAGAGGTCTTATGTATAAGTTTGATAATTGTTATTGGTTAGTACATAGTTATAGTGAATATGATGGAGTTGTACAAGATTGTGGTATAAGAAGATGTAACAATTTTCTTAGGATGATTGACCCATTGAATGGTTCTGTTTTTTCAATTCCTTGCGTTGTTGATTATGATATGGCGGCCTCCACTGTGAAAGTTACAAAATATATTTTAACACCAAATAACCATGCAGTTGTATTAGTACAAGGCAATCAAGATACTTTAAGATTATTTAAAACAAATACTCGTTTTATTCTTTCTGGAAGACCATTTAAATTATATGGTTATCAAAATGCAGTAGAATATAGTGCAGAAGAACAATCTTCAACATTATTATATCTAGATTTATATTTAGATGAAATAAGGGATGGAGATGATATTGAAAATAGTATTGCGGAAAATGAAATATATAATTATTCAATTTTTGTAAATTCTAAAGATTTAATATTATCTGTTGGTTCTTCTGGAAGTTTGTCTGCTAATGTTTTATTAAATGGCAAAGAAGTAGAAAGAAGTATCTATTGGAAATCAAGTGATGATGACATTGTATCAATAGATATGAATGGGAATTATATTTTAAATGGAGAAATAGGTCAAGTTGCTACTATAACTGCATATTTAGATGGGAATGAAAAAGTATTTGATAGTATTAATATCACAATTGGGGAGCAAGGAGAAGATATATCAATTTTACTAAATCCATCTTTTGATAAAATTCGACAATATTCTACAATTAATTTTGAGGTTGAAGTTTATTATAATGGTAATTTAATTAAAGATAACTTAGATATATCTTGTTCAACCGATAGCGAAATTTTAAACATTTTTAAAAATGAAGATTATTATTCCATTACTTCTGAAGGAATATCAACAGATAAACAAAATATTATTGTCGTAGCATCTTGTTCTAATCCTGTTTTTGAAAAGACAGAAAATATAGAAATTAGTGCCGTTAGTATGTTAGGATAATAGGAGTATATTTGGATGTATAATTCATTAAGTGCTTTACCATTTGCTCCTTATTCTATATTAAAATTTTTAGCTCTTAATAATGAAAATATTTGGAAAATGATAAAGTATAATAGTTATGATGCTTTATCAAAACCAAATTTAACTATAGAAGAAAAGCTTAGTTATGTATGGAAAAGTGGGGCACAAGAAGAATATAGTGTTTTTCTTACAAATATTGTAGGAGATGCAATATGTGAAGAGAAATGTGTATTAAAATGTTATGATTATTATATTTCTGCAACAGACCTTTATATATCTACACCAGTTTTTGCTTTTGATTTTTTATATGGTGTAACAATGGCTCTTGTAGAAAAAGATGGTATTCCTGTAAATCGTGGTGATTTATTTATACATGAAATTCTCTCTACTTTAAATGGAGTAAATATAAATGGTATAGGGAAATTAATGTTTAATAATAATCAAACTAGATATGACTTTGCGAGAAGTGTTATTGCAGATAGCAAAAAGTTTACAGGAGTCCAAATATATTTAAGTACAAATATGGGCGATTCTGGGAGTGCTATAAGTTGTGTCGATTGATATTAAATTTTATCAAGAAGCTTATTTTACATTTGATAAACCAGTTCCATATAATTTAAAATGTGGGGAAATTTTAAATATTTCTCCAATAAAGCTTTCTGATTCTCTTATTTTTATGACAAGTTATGAAATTTTAGATATTGATAAAAATTCAACTTCTGATGTAGAAGTAATTTCTATGCCATATTTGAAATTCTTAACCCATAGAGTTTTACCATTTTCAGAATTATCTAAACAACAATTTATAAATATATGTATTTTATGCTTAGATTTAAAATACCCAACATTAGAAACAGATGAAAAAGGCAAAGTGTTTTTATGTGATTTTAATAAAGAGAATCAAAAAAAAATAAGGATTACATCAAAAGAATTTGATGATATAAAAAGAATAATATTATATCAAAATCTCCCAAATTTTAATGATGATTATATAAATCCAGAATTAAAAGAAAAGATGATAGAAGTTGATGAATTAAAAAATAAAAATTTAGAAATGCCATCATTAGAAAGAAGAATGGCAATAATAACTTCCCATTGTGGCATTTCTAAAAAAGAACAACTTTCTATGACTTTTCGTTCGCATTCAATTCTTTTTCAAGAAATAAGTAATGAAGTTGAATATATGTGTGCAAAGCCTTTTGCGATTTATGCAAATAAATCTGAAGAAGTTCAATGGATATTTAAGAAAAAGAAAGATAAATTTAGTGACTATATCACATCTGTAGAAGATTATAATAAGTCTATGGGTGGAGATGGTAGTATTAAAACTATTGTACAAAAATAAAAATTGTTTTATTTTTAAGGAGGACAAAAAAGAATATGGCTGAAAATCGGTTTCTTGCTGGTGTTGGTCGTGCTTTATTATTTGATGGTAATAATTTAATTGGCGTGGCTAAAACCCTTACAGAGTCTACCTTTAATTTTAGTATTTCAAATGAAGAGATTCGTGGTGGGCAAGGCAATGCATTATTTGGCAAGTATTTCCATGACAGTAATTTAGGTATTACTCTTGTGGATGCTATGTTTAAATTAGAATATCTTGCCGCTAATCTTGGTGTTGATATTAATATGGGTGGTCTTTCCATTTATGAATCTCCTTCTGCTGGTGAAGTGGTTGGTGCTGGTGGCGTTATTACTTTAACTAATGCCCCTACTTTAATGAATGGTTCTTTATTGGCTTGGTATAAGAAGCCATCAGATGCTAACTGGTCTATTGCTACTATTGCTCAAAGCGGTAGCTCTTATACTATTACTATTCCTGATGGAACTGCTGGGGATGCTTATTGCATTAAATATTTCTATCAGAATGAAAATGCTCGTAGTATTATTATTAATACACAATACGTTCCTAAGACTTTACACTTAGTCATTATGAATGATTTATTCTCTGGTGATTCTTCAGATATTGGTTCTGCTACACGTTATGGAAGAATTATTACAGATATTCCTAGTTTCCAACTTGACGGTAACCAAGATTTAAATTTAACTGCTACTTCTGCGGCTACAATTTCTTTAACTGGTAATGCTCTTGGAGTTAATTCTGATATTTCTTGCGAAGAAGCTCCTTATTATGGCACTATGACAGAAGAAATTTTTGGAAGTTCTTGGATTGACAATGTTATTGCTTTAGCTATTGAAAATAGTGATATGGATTTATCTCAAGGCGAAACTGAGACTTTATTAGTCCGTACTGTGTTTGGTGGTTCTGTTGCTTCTCAAAGAAAAGACAATTCCAACTTTACTTTTGCTGTTGAAAGTGGAACTTCTGCAACAGTAAGTGAAGCTGGCGTTGTTACTGCTTCTAGCTCTGCTACTGGTGATACTATTATTTCTGTTACTTTAACTGATAAAAATAGCATTGTTGCATATGCAACAGTTTCAGTGAGTGCTTAAGTTAATAGGGAGGTTGGTATTTTACCTTCCTCCCTATTTTTTTATTTAAGATATGTGTAAAAATAGGAAAGAAAATATTTGCAATATAACAAAAAATGTTTGTCCTTGGGCACAATGGTGCGGTAAAATTTCTAATTGGAAAGAAAGACCGGGTGCAAATAAATATTGCAAATTTTTAAAAGAAGAACAAACACCAGAAGGATATTATAAAGTAGAATTTGAAAGACATGGATTTTTATATGTAAATTATAATAATGTAATTATAAAAATTGAGAATCCTTTTGAAGATGTTCCTAAATTTGTTAAAGTAAAAAAGACTAAAGCATCTTACAAATTAACAAAGTAAGGAGTTGTAAAATGGCAGAATTAGAAGAAAGGGTTGGTAACGTGGAGAACCGACTTACAAGAATAGAAACAGAGATTCCACATCTGAAGGATAGTATTGATAAAAATACCCAAAGTAATGAAAAGATGACAGAAGCTTTAAATAACCTTGGGAAAACTATGGAAAATATAAATCATACTACAGAAACACAACAAAAAGAAATAACAGATAATAAAGAAGAAATTGGGAAAGTTAAGCAAAAAGTTGAAGAATTAGAAGAAAAAGGCAAGTTTGATATTTTTGGTTGGATAAAATTTAATTGGCCTTGGCTTTTAATTACTGGGACTTTAGCTATAGGATGGGCAACTAATTTGTTTGGAAAATAAGAAGGTATTAAAAATGAAGGAATTAAAGGAATTAGAACCAATTTATTTACAAAATTTTGATGTTAAAGTGAATCAATATTTATCTCTTTCCCAGATGCAAAAAATTATCAATGAAGTTTTAAAAGTTGAAAATTTTGAAGAAAGAGAAAGCATAATTGATTATTTAATTTTATGTTATTGCACAGATATTGGGCAAGAAAAAATAGATGAATTAGGGCCAGATATTTTATTAAATAGTGGTCTTATTGATGAAGTAAAAAGTAAAATAAAAAATATTGGTAAATTAAAAGATGGTATTTCTTATCATGAATCTACAGGGAAAGCTTTAAGGGAACTTTCCAAAGTATTACCAGAAGATTTAAATGAGATGATGAAAGATGTCGTTCACAAGTGAAAGTGAATTAAAGGCGCAAATTATAAAAGGATTAACAGTCGCGGTTGAATCTACCGTAAAAGAAATTCATGAAAATAATGAACAAATTATTGAAGATGTTGTTTATGGCGCTTATGGCCCATCTTGGTATGCCAGAACTGGTGATTTTGGCAATTCGTGGGCTACTAGAGTAGGTGCTGGCGGCGGGGCTGTTGAAGGAAAATTTTATTATAATTCTAGTGGAATGGGTGTTAGTAGCCCAGAAGAAGGTCAGCATGTTTCAGTAATTGATGGTTCAGTACAAACATTAAATATGCCAGATATTATTTATCAAGGTGGAATGGGCTGTATTCGTAGACCAACTAAAAGAGATGCTTGGAAAGCATTAGACAAATTTTTAACGAAAACAATGATGCGTTCAATTTTTGAAACTGGTTTAAGCAGAAGTGGTATGCCTTGGAAAAGAGATAGGGGTGGCATTTCTGTAATAAAATGGAAATGATTTAATTTATGGATAAAAAGGAAATAATTTTAGGATTAGATTGTAGCACAACATCTACAGGATGGAGTATTTTTGATAATAAGGGGCTTGCGGCATATGGGCTTATTAAACCAGATGGCAATGATTGGAGAGAAAGATTAGTTCATCAAGCCCCTTTATTAAAAAATATAATTGAAAAATATCATCCTACAAAAATGATTATAGAGGATGTTCCTTTAAATGGAAAAGGTGGATTAAAAATTCTTGTTGTTCTTGGAGCGGTTCAAGGACTTGTTCTTGGAATAGCAAGTTCATTTGGAATTCCTGTTAAATTAGTAACCCCAAATGAATGGAGAAGTAAAGTAGGGTTGTTTGATGGGAAAAGAGAAAATACAAAAAGAGAAGAAATGAAACAAAAATCTATTGAATTAGTTAATAAAGAATTTGGGCTTGATTTAAAATGGTTTTCTAAATCAAGTAAATTTAATCAAGATGATATTAGTGATTCAATATTAATAGCATATAGTTATTTTATAAATACATAGAGGGTATTTATAGCCATAATCTCAAAAATAAAGGAGTGTGAGAAATGGCAAATTCCGCATGGAGTATTCGTGTTGGTGTTGATTTAGATACAAGTGATATACAAAGTCAATTAAATAATGCAACACAAAATACAAAGATAAAATTAGATACTGGTGGGGCACAAGGAGATTTAGATAAATTAAATAAGGGATTTGATATAACTTATCAAATGGCTAATAAAATTTATCAAATTTCAAAAGAAGCTATTGGTTCTATGGTAAAAGAAGTTTATACCGTGGATAAGGCACTAACAGAATTTAAAAAAGTTTCTGATTTAAGAGGTTTTGACCTTGATGAATATGTAAAAGGTCTTGGAGAATCTGGTCAATTAGTAGCGAGAACTACAAGTGATATGATTGATGCCGCTACAATGTTTAGAAAAAGTGGCTTTACTGATGCAGAAGCAGCACAATTGGCAACTATAGCTTCTATCTATCAGAACATAGCAGATACAGAAGTAAGTGCTTCTTCTGCCGCATCTTCTATTGTTTCTCAAATTCAAGCTTGGGGAAGAGGGGCAATAGAACCAATTCATATTATTGATGCTTATAATGAAACTGCTAACAATTTTGCTGTAGGAACAAATGATTTATCACAAGCATTAGAAATTTCTGCGGCTGGTATGGCAACTTATGGAAATACATTTGAACAAACTATAGGCTTAGTAACTGCGGGAACCGAAATTATGGTAGGTCGGTCTTCGCAAGTAGCAAGAGGGCTTAATACTATTGCCGCAAATATAGTTAAAAATAAAGATTTATTAGCAGAATATGGG
>Ga0352976_1004640_pt1 | contig 17842 bp, 1 predicted proteins | sample Cowrumrumenfluid_FD_205949 | JGI IMG/M metagenome (GOLD analysis project Ga0352976, IMG submission 205949) | Metatranscriptome of Cow rumen microbial communities from the University of Illinois at Urbana-Champaign, USA - Cow X-1 rumen fluid... | ecosystem: Host-associated > Mammals > Digestive...
CATCAACTTCAAAAGTTGAATCATCAAGTCAGGATGTCATTCCCGAATGTGAATGGCATACCAAAGATCCTATTACAGGTGAAATTTTTTTCTTATCCAAAGGTGTTTTATATTCGCAATTTCCTTCTAAAGAAAAACAAAAAATAATATCAATAGATAAAAACGAGATTCCCAAAAAAAAACGAAAAAAACAAAAATTTAAAAAAAAACATATATTTAACAAATTCGGCAAAATTTTCCAATGTTTATAAAGGTAGCAAAATTCAAATTTTTGGCGGAAATTCTATTGCGAATTGCTTTTCTCAAAATGAGGCTGCGCCTCAAGAAAATTACGTCATAGTGAATAATATCATACATACAGGTATAGTTATTCTAGAATTTATTTGCCCGATATCTTTGACTAATTTAGCTTTTGGTATGATTTCAGAAAAAAATTTAGAATCGAATATTATTCCAAGGAATTTAAAGACGTTTAAAACTAGTTCTAAAAGAAATTTAATTATGAGAATTAATTACTGGAATAAAGAATGCGCTTTTTATTTGAATGATTCCAAAGTAACTTCTTTTTATTTTAATGAAGATGAAACTATACCTATTATCTTAATTAAAAAAAAAAGTTCTTGTGTGATACTTAATCCTTTGGTTAAATATTATCTGCCTCCTATGAAAGAAAATTTTTTCAAAAAAGAATTTTTTTTTAAATTGCAAAAAAAAGAAAATTTAAATTTAGACTTAAATGGTGCAAAAGATAACTTTAATAAATATTTGGATTATTTCAAAAAAAGTTTTAAATCTGATTTTGAGTTAAAATATGCTTTTGGTGATGTTAATGAAAATGGAGAAGTATGCAATTTTATTTGCGCTAAATTCGATAAAAAATTTTCCTTGAATTTAAAAAATAATTTTGATAAAATATGCACTAATAAAAATATATCATTAGTAGAACATAAAATAATTAAACAGATAAAAAAAAATATAATTATCTCAGCTGATTTAAGTTATTTGAATGAAATAGTGTATTGTTCTAAATTAAAAAATAAATATATTAAAGAAGACGATAAAGAAACTAAAAAAAAAGAAGAAGACTCGAATGATGAATTTGCCGATATAGTCAGTAAATATATTATAGAAAATTTTGAAAAAATTGAAATATATAAAAACCAGAGTATTTCATCATTAAAACAAGAATTAGAAAAAATTAAAAAAAATGAAAACTTATTAGATGAATTAAATATATATCAAGATAAAAATTTTAAAGAAAATGAAAATAATAATGCCTACATTGATTACATTAAAAACGAAGACTGTTTATTAATGATAAATAAAAATAAATTAAAAATAATAAAAAGAGAAGATAATGGAATTTTCGATCTTACTAATTTTTTTGACTCAAAAAATGTTAATATGAATTTACAGCATCATTTATCAAAAAAGAAAAATGATTATATTATATTCGAAAAAGATGAGCTAAAATTTTTTTTACAAAATTTCGACTTCAGTGGGTATCTTTCATATTATCCAAGTTTATCAAAAATTTATTTACTTTCTAAATTTTTAGAATCAGTCAAAAATTCATTATATTTAGGAAATAATTTAAAAAATAAAATATTATTATCACAAGAAAATATTCCTTTCTTTTATTCAACAGTTTTATCTTTTTTAAATTTTTGTGCCTTTGTGACTAAAAGATATAAAAATATAAAGAAAAAAATAAAATCAAATGAACAAAGTTTAAGTCAAAGTTCTGAAAAAGATAAAAAATTAAAAATAGAAAGCGTCAAAACAACCAAATCATTAGAAAAAGAAAAAATGGAAAAAGAAAATTTAAACTTAATGAATGTATTCCCTTTTGGATGTTTCGAAAATGAAATTATTTCTGAAGATTTAGAATACTCAGTAGAATCAGTCGAAAACAGTTTAAATTATGATGACTATCTGGAATATATTTCAAATAATTCATTAATATATGCTAAATTATATAAAATAATAAATAAAATAATATCTCAGATAAGTATACGTAACCCTGATTTAAGAATATTTGGAGCAAATAATATATTTAATTCATATGAAAATATGTCATCATTTGTTAATTATCCTTTTATATTAAAAAATAATTTATCAATAACATCATTAAGTGATGCAGGCTTCTACTGTGAAAACGCTTTTACTAATGAATTAAAATTATGTAATTATCCAAAAAGTAGATTAACAGACACAGACATGCTTACATCAAAAGAAAATATAGAACTATATTTAAAAGAAAATATTCCTAGTTATATATATAATTCCCCTTTAAGAGATTATTCTCCAATAATTAATTCATCATATGTTATAAATAATATGAATTTCATTGAAGAAGAAGAAAAAATAGAATTATATGATATAAATCCAAAATATCCTTTAATAGCAACATGTACTAAAAATGGTATCGTGAATATTTATTCATATTCATTAGGTCTTCATAAATTAGGCTCTGTTAATATTTTCAAAGGCATAAAAAAACCAAAAAACTTTTCTGAAATTGGTGACGTATTTTCAGATTGTGAAAAAACTGGGTCATTTAATGGGATTCAAAATGTGAAAAATATTGAAGAATTTTTAATGAATAAAAAAACTTTATTAGACGTGAATAATAAAGGAATTCATGTTAAATTTAATCTAAATAACAAAAAGGAGCAAGAAATAAAGGTAAATGAAGAAGCTTTAAAGCAATTAGTTCAAATGGGATTTGGAAAAGAAGCTTGTATTAAAGCTTTAAAAGAAAAAAAAAATAATTTACAAGAAGCTATAGAATATATATTTGCGAATCCACAAAATAATGAACCAAAAGTTGAAGAAAAAACTACACAAGCTAAAAAATTTATTGGAAAGTGGTCTTGTCCCATGTGTACGTATGATAATGATGGTTCCGAAAAATGCGAGATGTGTGAAGCGAAAATACCTATAGATATATATGATAAATTTTTGAATAATTATACTAAAGAAGTAAACGAGAAAAAAAAAGAAGAAAAAAAGGAAGAAAAAAAAATAGAAATAGATAAAAATATAATCAAAGAACAAGAGAAAATTGAAAAAGATCTTAATTTAATGGAAGATGATAATATAGTATTTAAAGATGTTTTAATTAAAAATATTCATATAATATATGATCCATATAGTAGCGATCCTTTTGCTCCTTTTATTTTAGTAGTTTTATTATTCGATTGTGTGAATAATCATTTATTCGTGAATAGTTATAAATTAATGATAAATCCTTTATGTATAAATTCTTTTATTCAATTTAATACTGGTAAATACACTGAAAACGTAACTAATAGAAGAGAATTAGATGTTAAATTAGTCACATCCATATTAAATCAAAAACATTTTTATAATATGCATGTATTATATCCGCAATATATTGGAGAAAATTTGAATTTAAATAAAAAATACGTACACCTAATACCGGTGGAGCATATTTCATATGAAATTAAAATTCAATCTTTTTTCGACTCTTGTATTTATTCGTATGATTTTTATGAAAATAATTTTAAATCAAAAAATATAAATTTATTAACATTGGTAGAAGAACCTGAAAGTAACTTTAAAATAAATCAATATGAAATACAGTCGCCTTTATATCTTTTTGATTCTGAATTTAATAAAAAAAGTAATATGATTTTTATTCCTACTCAGTTTGATTTGAATGGAAAAAATAATGATCTTAAACAAGAACTCAAAAAAATAAGTAAAACAGAATTTATCACTGAATTAAAATTATTCCAAGATGAAAAAAATTTTTATATTTTAGACAAACAAGGATACATATGTATATCAAAACAAGAGCATTCTATATTAAATGAAGTTTCATTTTCTTTGAATAAACAAATTTCATTATTAAAAAAAGTGGTTCCTTTGTATAATGATACTTTTACTGAATTAAAAAAATTTATTATTTATGATGAAGGACAAATCATTCAAATAGATTTAGATAATAATAAAAATATATTAAAAGAAAAAGAAGAAAATATTATTGAAAATGAAATTCATTCGAATGAAAATATCGACGATGATATTTCAGACATTGAGTCAATTAATGTTAAGAAATTCAAAGTCGATGAAATTGAAAATCTTAGTAATTTATTAAATACTGGTAAAATTGAAATAGAATTACCTAAAAAAGGAGAAAACATTAATGATAATAATGAAATAAAAGGTATAACAGATGTAAATGAGAATTATTATAATAAAATATATTTTGATATAAACAAAAGAAAAAAGATAGTAAAAAAATTAAAATTTAAAAATAGCAATTTCATAATTTCAACAGATATAGATATCGGATTTAATCAAAAAAATATATCTTCAGAAAAAAATCAAGATATTAATATAACTGATAAATCTATGACGAAAATAAATTACAACGAATTAAATCAAAAATCAATAACAAAAGAAGAATTATTTAATTTAGATAATTTAATCCCATTAAATATACATGATTACAAAGGCTCCCAGGCTCAATATTCAATAAATGTAAGCAATATATTAACCGGAGCTCATCGCTTTGTATCAAACTATCCAAAGCCTGAATTTATTTTTTCTCATCTCAATAATGAATTAATGATAATAGATAATATTATTATATCGAGTGACATTTCAGCAAAAAGTGTCGATATACCTTTTGGAGAAGGTTTAATATTTTTAATGAACAGTTTAGATAATATAGAAAAAGCGAAAGAAAATTTCGCTAATTATAATTATAACGAATTCGATAAATTTATTAACGAAAAAAAAAATAATAATGAAGATTTATACGAATATGAACCTGTTACGTATATTAAAATGGATAAAAACGAAATTATATGCTCCAATGTCATCAAAAATAAAAAATGCAGGTATATATATTTCTTGCCTACGAATGGGAGGGATGGTAACACGCAAAATTTTGAAAAAAATATGATGTCATTTTTATTCTTTGGAGTGCAAGGAAAAGTGGCTATTAATAGTTTAGAAAAATATTACGAAGATAGAAGTAATTATATCTTTGCTAAATTTGGCAAAAATTCTTTCGTGGATAATATAAAATTAGAAATATATGGATTTAATAAAGCAAAAGGAGAAAAATATTTAATAGGAAAAAAAGATAAATTCCAAATTAATGATGTTATATTAAATAAAGAATTAGACTCAGAATTTTATTTATCTAAAAATATATTAAATAATTCAGAAAAAAATCCAATAGATAGTATCGAAATTGTGATAGATAATAATTATGAAGAGAATGATATTTTTGAAGGCCTTGATATTTCGGTTAGTTTTACTACTTTTAAAATAAGTGAAAAAATTGAAAAAGAAAATAATGAATATAATAAATTATCTTCACAATTTTATAAATTAATTATAAATCAAAATTTATTTGAGGAATTCGTATATAAATTTATTCCTTTATTAACAGAAAAAGGTTACGAAAAAAATAAAAAATTAGAAATATTGAGATACTTTAATTCTTTGTTCCATAAAAAAAGTGAAATAAAATCAAAAATTTTATCAAAAATTGATTATTATGAATTCATAAAAAAAAATATATTAAATGATGATAATCATTCTTTGAGTGAAATATCAATTAATTTCATAATAGAAGCATATCAAAATCAAATGACAAAAAAAATAATCGAAGACACTTTTGATAAAATATTAAAAGATTTTAAAACCATTGAATTCACTAATAACGGTTTTAATAATTTCATAAAATTATTATCATTTATAAACATAGATAAATCCAAATTTAAATCTGAAGCAATATCATTAATAAAGCAATGCCTTCAAAACATAGAAGAGAATAATTTCCAAACAAAAGAATTATCTTATTTAAACACTTTCCTCTTTTTGAATAATTACCCTTCAGATTTAATTTTATTTTCCTCAAATAAATCATCCGATAATGCCCTACTAAAAACAGATAACAAAGAAGAATCAAATAATAAAGATAAAAAGTCTAATAATAATTCATCATCGAAAAAAAATGTAATTAAAATATTAAACGCTATAAACTATAGAGGAAATATGAATTATCACAAAGAATATTATGCTACGATTTTATGCTTTAAAGAAACCTATGTCATTGAAGAACTTCATTTATATTTCGATAGTAATTTACCTGCTAATATATCACAAGGATTTAATTTCCGTATTCAATTATATTCAGTAGAAAATAATAAAATTTATGATTTAAAAGCCTCAAAATATTTTTATGATCATACTTGGAAATTAGTAACGAAAACAACCGGGAAAACAAAGTCTTCGATTAAAAATAAAGATTTAAAAGATAAATATTATTCAAATGATGATGATTATACTATTGAAGAATCATTAAAAAATGAATTAAAATATGAACCTATGTACGATTTTGATAATAATGTTATAAAAATAAATTTAAAAAAATGGAATAATGAATTCATTGCGCATTATATATACTTCGAGATATCTATTAATGACGGTACTAAAGAAATGAATTTAATACCTAATATGATAATATTCCCCATAGTCATTGGAAAAAAATCAGTGGAACAATACCCCCCACAAGAACAATTTGATAAATTTTATAATTCATTTAATATCACTAAAAAGAAAACTTTCGATAAAATAAAAGAAATGAATTATTACGAATCTAATTTCGAAAAAAAAAGAGTAATGTTAGAATATGATGATCAAATAACTGATTCTAAAAAATCAAAATTGAATGAAGATAATAAAATAAATAAAGATTCAGAATTATTATCATTTTATTCTGAATTAAATTCAAAAAATGAACAAATCGTCAAAAAAATAAAATTAATAGTCGAAGGGAAAAAAAGTAACGAAGAAAAAGATAACTTAATGAAAGAAATATATTATATTCAAAGCGAAATAGATACTTTGCATACAAAAATAAACGAATATAATCCTAAAACAACGTTAAATAAAAATTATAGCTTCAATATTCAATTAATAAAGATACTTATATCAGAATTAAATTCAAAAAAAGATATAGAATTTGATATCAATGAAATATATACAATAACTCTGAAATTAATTGATATAATTATATTTAATCTAATATCGCTCGATTTATATGATAATATTTATTCATTCGTAGAAAAATATTTCTTCAAAGCAGCTAACTCAGAATTAATCCAGAAATTATTTTCATATTTAGTTACCAATTATATCTCCAAAGAAAATAAATATAGAAACGTGAGAACAATAATCGGCAATAAAATATGGATGCTATTCGATATTAAATTATTCATAGAAGAATTAAAAAAATGTTTCGATAAAGAAAATATCAAAGAATGGACAAATAAAAATTTCAATAAACTATTTTATAAAATATCAGTATTAATAAGCATTATAACAAAAAAATTAATAATAAAAGAACAACGTGAACTAATATCCCTTAAAGAAATGAGCGAATACGCCACAATATTTATTAAATTTATTAACGAAAACGGGAAAGAATTAAAGAACGAATATTCCGATTTAATATTAAACAAAGTTCTAAGCCTATATAGTGAGCATTTATTATTAACAGATAAATACGAAAGAATAAAAGATATCGAACCGGATAAAAAAATCGACTTTTTGATTGAATTATTATTCATTAATGATAATAAAAAAGTAAAAGATAAAATCGAAAATATTATTCAATTATTATTATACCCATACAAAGACGAAAAAAAAACTGAAGGAGATAAAGTACTTATCGGTATTATGCTAGAAAACGATAAAGATAAAGATATTGAAAAGGAAATATGTTATGGAGATAAAATAATAATAATGTTCCAAAAAAAAATATTGGAATATATTAATAAAATAATAGAGAATAAAAAAATAGAGAAGGATGATAATAAATTAAAATATGCTTTAAGTTTATTAAATACAGGGTATACTTTAAAAAAATCGGATAATAAAGAAAATGAAAATATAATCAAAAATCAAAATAATAAAATAATAGAAGGATTTATTAAAATATTATCGTTCATAAAAACAAAAGAAAATAATAAAATAGGCTTTTCCGAAGTAAATAACTTTTGGAGATATGTTTCAAGTTTATTAGAAAAAGGAACATTAGAGATGATGTTTGATAATAATAATTTCACTATATTAGTAATAGATTGCTATTTAAAATTAGATAAAGAATCACAAATTTTACTTTATACAAAATTAACTAATTTATTTTTGATCTTATATAAAAAAGAAGGAAAAATAAATTCAGGAGTGCTTTATCAAATATTCGGAGTTATTATACATATAATGAAAAATGAATTATATAAAGAAAATGGCAATGAATATCACTTATTAGATTTCCTGAATAATTTATTAGAAATTATTCTTTACGGAGACTATAATAAAAAAGAGCAATTAGATAACAAACTTTTAATTGATTTCAATGAGGATATTGATATTAATTTAATAAAAAATTTATTTTATGAAATTTCTTCATTTTTATTACTAAAATTAAATTACTCTTCTTTTAGTTTAAGTGAATGTGGTAATAAATTAATATACAAAAGAAGCATTTTTATGAAATATTTATTAACCATTTTTGAAATGTATTCAAAAATATTTTTTGCAAGAATCAGCGAAGAAATAATGAAAGAGCCCGGATTTAGAAAAGCGTTAAAAAATTATTTAATTTTCTTCATGTTCAACACCCCCAAAGAAAAAATTAATAATCCCCCCGTGTTAAATAATATAGTTCAAGTAAGGAATTCCGTGAGTAAAATTATAATGGATTGCGTGGAGAGAAAAAGCTTGATAAAAATAAATTTAGAAAATATAATAGAAATAGTGAAAAAAGTTGATGATATTACTTATGAAAATATTAAAGAAGGAAAAATCTCGAATAAAAAGGGATTAAAAATAATTACGAAATTATTCAATAATTATTTTATATTACTCAACGTATTTTTAGTTAACGATGAAATCACCAAATATTTCGCGTTTGAATTAGGCGGATTTAAATTCAGCATTGATAAAATAAATATTCAAACTATAAAACATAAAAAAACTACAAAAAAAATCCCTAAAGAAAGAAACTTAATAGAAGGAATAAATGAAATGGAAAGTGAATCAGAAGAAGAAAATTTAATAGATACTGACGAAAATGAATTAAACGAAGAATTATTAAAAATGTCAGAAGATGAAAATATCCAAGTATCAATAAATAAAGTTAAGCCTATTTTATCAAAAGAAGAAAGTACTTTTATTGATAAATTTATTAAATTAAAAAATATACAAAATCAAAAAGAAGAAAAAACTGTTATATTCAAAACTAAATACCAAAGTAAATATTTGAATACGAATTTAAATCCCTTTGATTCACCATATATCCAAAATAATTATTTATTAGAAGAAAATAAATTAAGTAAATTTATAAAATCAGATGACACAGATTCACAAATATTCAATGGCGATTTATCCCAGTATAAATCAGAAGAATTCGCTACTACTAAAAGATTATGCTTATTAGAAAATGGATTTCCTATATATCCAAATACTTATAATTGGTCCATAAAAAAGAAGCCAACAAATGGGTACACTTTAACCCAAGAAATGAAAGATATGCATTACTATGAACAAAATATAGATTATCAATTAAATTATCCAATTGATTTAAAAGAAGTTTTTATCAGTTTTTCTCAAAATTTAAAATTAACAGAAGTAATACCTGAAATATATTTAGAATGTGGCACAGATTATAAAAAAATGGATATTTGTGTTAAATTAGAAAGACTCAAAGATGAACAATATAATGAAAGAAGTATAGTAACTTATGGATTTAATTTTTATAGTCATAAACCAGAATTATTAAATAACGATGAAAATTATATAGAGAATTATATGAACCAAATAATAACATGTCATGCTCAATACTTCAGATTTATCATACGCCGTCCTATTATTTTATCAAATAAGAATTCTCACATTGCTGATATTAATTTAAATAAGTTATTAATCGGAATTAATTGTATATCTTTAACGGGAGTTAAATATGCCGATACGAATAAAGTAATTGAATACATTTCAGAAATTAGTAAAAATATCAGTATTAATATAATAAGTATGATATTTAGTGGTGAATTTACTGAAACTTTGAGACATATATCAAAAGATAAATCGATTTTCGAAAATATTAAACAAATATATGATTCATTTGAGCCTAATATTAATAAATATGTGAATATTATAAGTAAAATATTAATTAATGCTTCGAAATATAATTTCGAATTAGGTGATTGGTTGATGCAAAAATTATTAAACGCAGAACATGATCAAATATATGCTAAATTAGCCGTCGAGATAATGAAAAATAATCCCGAATATGTCGATAAAAGAATTAATAAATATTGTTCTTTTCTTTTCAAGGAAATAAAAAATTGTTGTAAAAAAAATAAATTTGAAAATATAGGCTATTTCATCCAATATTTTTGTCTTACTTTAAATGGATTGCTTTTGTCTCCTTTTATTAATAAAATAAAAGTAAATATAGACTTAGACGAAGTCAGAAATATAATGTTCAATTTACACAAATATAAACCGATCAAAAAAGAATTAATAAATATAATAACTATAATATTACTCCCTCATGAAAAAATAATACTAAATGAAAACGAAATTGATGCGAGTAAATTTTACCACCCGAGTAATTCATTAAAAACTTTGACTGATTTATATAATAATAGTTATTCATATGATTATACAGAATTATTATCGTTCTTGGTATCGAATAATATAAGATTCGAAGAAGTTTTTGTCGAAAGTGAAACAGCGAAATATTTCTGTGAATTAATTTTAGAAGAAATAAATTCAGGTATCAGAGGACGTAATATGTTATTGATGACGGAAATGTTAAAAAATATGAGTTATAATTCTGATTTTGTTAAATTTATAAGGAAATATGATTATGATTTTAAATTATTCGAAAGTATTAAATCCACTGATGAAAAAAGTGATTGTATTTTAATAAATAATAATATCAATTTTTTGAAAAATATTGTTATATTTATCCGTAATTGCATTTCAGGAAATGAACAATGTTATGAAAAATTAGCAAAAATTCTTATAAAAGACTTAGATATTTGTCAATTAAAAATAGATAAGGAATATGCTAATAATGTTTTAATACCGTTGCTTAGTTTAGAAAAAGTTACGTACGTCTGTTTACACCCGATCAATGCAAAAATAAAAAGTAATTATTGCTCTTATATAAATTTAGAAGCGAATGATGAAAGCGAAAAAAAAGAAGAAGAAAAAACTGAAAATAAAGATAACGCAAAAGAAAAAAACATTAATATAAATAATAAATTAAGTATATCGTCACTTAGTTTCAATTATAAAAAAGAAAATCAAATCGAAAATAAACAAAATATAATTAATAAAAATAATAAAATCAACCCTTTCAAAAAAGATATTTATGAAGAAAAATCACAGAAATCAATAATACCCGAAAGTGAATTAAGTGAAGAAATGCAACAAGAATTTACCAAATTATTTAATACATTCGAATATCAAAAAGGAAAAACATTCCCCATGATGAATTTTAAAAAAGTAATGAGTTCAAAAGGAATCACCTATGATAAATTGAAATCACAAATAATAAATAATGTAATAAATCAAGGACCATTTTTAATCATATTATACCCTTCTAAATTAGAAAAACATTACAAAACAATAACATTCTTTTATTATAATGGTGTTTTCCCTGCCATAAATTTCTCACAAAATATAGACGAAAGCGAAGATTTAGTGCTTCCATATAATTCCCAACATATGATAGGACAATTTTCGGATAAGGATTATATAACAGCCTGTTTTAAATCTGAATATAATAATTCAAAAGATCCTGAATTTTGTTCTATAACTGTAGAAGAAGAGTCAATAATTGTAAACATTATGGAGATTATTAGTTTGTATTTGACTGAACCTAAAACTAGTAACGTAGGGCCGGTGTTGGATAATATTAGCATAGTACAAAAGAAAGGAATGGATGATTTTTATTGTATAAATAGTATAAGTGAATATGAAATATATGTGGGTAAAAATATGGAAAAAGGTGAAGGAAAGCAAAATATATTATTTAGTGAAATATCTAATAATAAAATAATGCCATTAAAATATATTGATGAAATCGGTAGTCTTAATATTAATTATATTAAGGAAAATAAATATTATAATCCATCTCATCCTTTCAGTTTAACAAGAGATAATCCGATATTTGAAGTACCTTCAAATATTAAATTAAAACTTTTAAAAGATATGTTTTATTCTGATTTAATTCCTTTCAAAAATTTAAATTCGAATGAAGTAGTTGATGATGATATAAATTTAGATGAAATCGAAAAATATAAAAATTCAAATATTGTCGATTTATATTATGATATTCAATCATTGAAAGATTTAAGAAATAATATATTAAAAGAAAAATCGAATTTAAATATCGATAATAAAATATCAAAAAATATAAATCAATATGAACCAATATTACCCGTATTACTTCAATTTGAAAAACTCGGAGGAATCAGTAAAATAATAAGTGTAATAAAGGCAACAATAAAGACATTTAAAACAGAAAAAGTAAGAGAATTTTGGGAAAAATGGATTGATAACGTTGATAAATATAGTCATCTTCCAACTTTCTTTAGTTCATTAATAAGACATAAAAAATGTTTTGATATTTTATTTAATTTATTATGTAAAATGTACGATGATAATAATTCAATAAAAGATGTCGGTATGGATGCATTTAAATACATATTAGAGATACTAGATAATTCTTTCATCGAAACTAAAACGAATGATTTAAGAAGAATAGCTATTGAAAACGGAATCTTTGGAACCATATTAGAAAAATTGGAATCATTAACACATGAAAAGCCGAGAAAGTTCGAGCCAACGAAAGAAGAAGAAAAAGAGAAAGAAAAAGATAAAGATAAAACTAAAAAAGAAGAAAATAACACTAATAAAAAAACTAAAGGCGTAGGGTATGGAAGTGATAAAACTGGAGATAATAAATCATGGGACGTTAATTCTTACTTAGAAGGAAAAAGAACTAATTCATCTCAGATAGTCTGTATTATTAAATTATTAATAAACTTCTTTGATTGTCCAAACTTTGAAATGAATGAAAATTTAATGAAAGCATTTTTAGAATCTTCTATACTTCCATGTTTAGAAAGTGCTTTCCGTGGAGGTACGCTTTTAGAATTGTCAAAAGACGCCGAATTATATATGGCTTATTTAGAATTAACTGTTATTCTTTCAAAAAATCATTCTTTGATTCCTTTATTATTAGAAATAAGTAAAGATTATAAGCCAATTCAAACCCAAAGTGTTTATGAATTACTTTCTATGTTGAATGATGGAGCTAAATTATTCATGAATTGCTTAAAGCAAAATTCGAAGAAAGAAAAATCTAATGAAGAAAAATTAGCAATCGAAATAATGAATTCATATAACATAGTTTCCAAAAATATAAAACAATATCAAAGTGGAATAGGGCATAGTAAAAATTACACAGAAATATTAAAATTGCCTTTAGAAAAAAGTTATCCTTTGTTATTAAGAGAATTAACCTTTGATTACATGTCAATGAAAGGAATCAACGGAAAATATGTCCATTATTATTCAGAAAGTTCCTCAGGTGAACCCACCCCCGCAAAAGCAATCAGATTAGCGCAAGAATTCGCGGATTTACCCAGAGCTTTACCATGCGAAAGTACTAATTCAATATATGTAAGAATAGATAAAGATAACATGGATTATATGAAAGTATTAATAATTGGTAGTGAAGGAACTCCTTATTCAAATGGTGCTTTTCAATTTGATGTATTCTTTGATAATCTTTATCCAAATGGTCCACCTAAAGTAACTCTTATGACAACAGGTTCCGGTACTACCAGATTTAATCCCAATTTATACGCAAATGGAAAAGTATGCTTAAGTTTATTAGGAACCTGGAGAGGTCATTCCACAGAAAACTGGGACCCAAAGATATCAACCCTTTTGCAAGTATTAATAAGTATTCAATCTATTATTATGAGTGATTTAGTTTATTATAATGAGCCTTCTTGTGAAAGTGAAATGGGAACATCACAAGGAGAAGCCAAAAACGAAGCTTATTCAAATATAGTAAGATATGCTAATATTAAATTTGCGATGATTGAACAAATTAAAAAACCTTCGAAAGGCTTCGAAGAAGTCATCAAAAGACACTTTTATTTAAAGAAAGACCAAATATTAAAAGAAGTACGTGAATGGATAAAAAGAAGCAAAACCGCGGTGGCTAAATATTCCTCGTTTAGTTATGATCATAATCCGAACTGGGCAAATAAATTCAATAAAACGGGAGAATATACCCGTATGTTGCAAGAGATATATTACGAATTAGAAACGACATTAAATGGATTGCCATTGCCTCAAGAATTAAAACAGAAAGCTGATGATGAAAAAATAGAAAAAGAGAAAAAAAAAGAGAAAATGAAATTCGAAAATATAGAAAACGTTGATGTGAGTTATAATGACGACGATAAAAAAATAAATAAAGAAATTAATTTAAATGATGATAAAGTAAAAGATAGATGGAGTAGATACATTGGTGCTATGGGTATGGAAGCCGTCAGAAGACAAGCTAATAGTACTATACTTATATACGGTGCTGGTGGACTAGGTATTGAAATAGCTAAAAATTTGGTCTTATCCGGATGCAAAGAACTAGTTCTACAAGATAATAAATTGACTACTTATTATGATTTAAGCTCACAGTTTTATTTAAATGAAAACGATATAGGGAAAAACAGAGCTGAATGTTGTATTAAAAAATTACAAAATTTGAATTACTATGTTAAAGTGACTTCTTCGAAAGATAATTTACCAGATAATGAAAAAGATATGTCAAAGCTTAAAAAATATAATGTCATAGTTTTAACTGAATGTGACTACGATATCGCCATTAAAATAAATAAATTCTGTAGAGAAAATAAAATATATTTAATAGTATGTGACATCTATGGAGCCGCTGGAAGAATAATAAACGATTTCGGTGATGAATTTATCGTGAATGATAAAGATGGAGAAGAAGCAAAAGAAATTATGATAAACAGTGTTAAAATAAAAGATGAAAAAACAGCTGAAGTCAGCGTTTTAGAAGGATTAAGACATGATTTTAGTGATGGCGATTTAGTCGAATTAATTGAAGTAGTTGGATTAGATGGTATTAATAAAAGGCAATTTAAAGTAAAATCATTAACAAAGGATAAATTTGAAATTATAGGTGATTTTAAAAACATCAAAAACGATTATCAAAGAAATGGAATAGTCAAAGAAATAAAAACACAGAGAGTAATTAAATTTAAACCTATAAAAGATGTTATTAATTCATTTAAAGAAGATGATCATTTTAAATTAATCGAACAAAACATGTCAATGAGTGATTTCACAAAATTATCAAACGGATTTATAATAAATATCGCCTTTGAATCCATAAATGAATATTTAAGACAAAATAAATATTTTGTTACTGGAAAAATAGCAACTAATCCATGGGATTATAATCAATATAATCAAATAATGACAATAGCTTCAAAAATTTTATCATCAAATAAAATAGAATTAAATGATTCACAAAAAATAATACTAAGTAAAATAATATTTACCCATATGACTCAGTTTTCACCTTTGTGTGCTTACTTTGGTGGTTTCGCTGCTCAAGAAGTAATTAAAGCAATAACAAATAAATACTCTCCTGTTAATCAAGTAATATATCAAGATTGCCTTGAATTAATTCCGGATATAAACATTAAATCTAAAGAGACTATTGAAGAATCATTAAAAGAAATAAATTATAAAGATAAAAATAATAGATTAGATGGATTACAAGTAATACTTGGTGAAAAATTAATGAATAAATTAATAAATTTAAAATGTTTAATAGTAGGTGCGGGGGCTATAGGTTGCGAATTAATTAAAAACTTCGCTATGTTAAATGTCGGAACTGGTCAAAATGGCGCTATTTATATAACAGACCCCGATGTAATAGAAGTATCCAATTTAACAAGGCAATTCTTATTCAGGGAAAAGCATTTACGTTTACCAAAGAGTTCAACCGCAGCAGCCGCAGCCAAGCAAATGAATCCATCATTATCAGGACACATTTTTGCTAAATTAGACAAAGTTTGCGAAGAAACTGAAAATATTTTCTCAGATGAATTTTTCACATCATTAGATTTCGTAGCTAATGCTTTAGATAATGTTAATGCAAGAAGATACGTAGACTCGCGATGTGTATCTAATCGAAAACCTTTATTAGAAAGTGGTACATTAGGACCTAAAGGTCATGTTCAAGTAGTTATACCGTTTAAAACAGAATCATATTCGAGTCAGAATGACCCAGAAGTAAGTAATGATATTCCTCAATGTACGTTAAAAATGTTCCCTGAAGAAGCTATTCATTGCGTCGAATGGGCTAGAGATCAATTCGGTAAAAAGTTTACTCAGATGCCGAAGGCTTTAAATAAACGAATTGAAGAAGCTAAAAAAGGTGAAGAAAATAATGATTTAAAATTGACTAAAAAAGCAATAAAATGGCTCAGAAATTTACCAAAAACTTTCGACGATTGTTTAAAGATAGCAAGAGATAAATATAATAAAGTATTCGTGATAAATATCAAACAATTATTATATTCATATCCTTTAGATAAAAAAGATAAAAATGGAAAACTATTTTGGACTTTACCGAAAAGACCACCTTTATCATTAGATTATTCCATAGATGATCAATTATGTACTGATTTTATCTCTGCTTATGCTTGTCTTATGGCGAATATGTTCAATATAAAAATACCATATGATAACCCCAGAGACATCAAATCAAAGAAAGATATGATATTAAGAACTAAAAATATGAAGGTGGAAGAATTCAAGCCTAATGAATTAAAAGCAAAGGAAATAGAAAACGAAGTAGAGTCTTCTGAGAAAGAAAAAGAAAAAGAAAAGAATGAAATCATCGATGAAGATAGTAAAAAAACAGAAAAAAAAGAAAACGAAGAAATTTTATGTAATCAAGAATTAATAAATTTGTTAAAAGAAGATAAATTAGGCTTTAATAAAATGAAGCCTTTAACATCTGTAGAATTCGAAAAAGATGATGATACAAATTTCCAAATAGATCTCATATACGCAATGAGTGCTTTACGTTGCCGAAATTATAAATTAGAAATAATGGATTGGATAACTGTTAAAATAAAAGCAGGGCGAATTATTCCAGCTTTAGCGACCACAACATCATCTATTGCCGCATTACAAACCGTAGAACTAGTTAAAATTGCTAAAAATTCACCTATAGAAGAATATCGAAATTCATTTTTAAATTTAGCTATACCATCTTTGAGTAGTAGTGAGCCAGGAGCTTGTCCTAAAAATGTAATAAGAGAAGGATTAACTACAACTTTGTGGGATAAATGGGAAATTTATTTAGATAAAGATAATTGTACTATTAAAAGCTTATTTGATGTGCTAAAAACTAAATATTTAATATTCCCTAGAGATATTTTCAAAGGCAAAAAACCTGTGTATAGTTATGCTGCTTATAAAGATAAAAAAGAATTGAATGAAGAATTAATAAATAAAAAAATGGATACTTTATTAGGAATTAATTTTGATAAAGAAGAATATGTTGATTTAATGGTTACCTTTACTCATGATGAAAAAAGTGAAGAATATATCAAAAATGTACCTAAAGTAAGATTGTTTTTCAAAAAATAAATAATTAAACTAAATTTATAATATATTAATAATATTATTAATCAACTAAAACATAAAACAACAG
>Ga0352976_1020750_pt1 | contig 17758 bp, 21 predicted proteins | sample Cowrumrumenfluid_FD_205949 | JGI IMG/M metagenome (GOLD analysis project Ga0352976, IMG submission 205949) | Metatranscriptome of Cow rumen microbial communities from the University of Illinois at Urbana-Champaign, USA - Cow X-1 rumen fluid... | ecosystem: Host-associated > Mammals > Digestive...
GTACTGATTAAAAATAGCTTTAAGAATTCTTTTTAGTCTTAAAATTAAAAGATTTAAGCAATTTAGGGTCAAATTCAATAGGTAGCTTGAAAGAATAATTACATTTTCGGTTACCACATTTGAAATGTAGATAAGTATCATACTTATGCCAAATATAAGTAGCTTTTTGGCAAATAGGACATTTAGGATAGCCTTTACTTTTTGAGATAGGTTTTTCTAAAGTAAATTGTCGTTTACAGTGCTTGCACTGATACTTTTGAATACCAAAGTTGTTTTTACCAAATCTATAAATATTAGTAGAAAAGCAACGAGGACAAGTAATTTTTTCAAAAGTATAAATAATTATGCATAACAATCGCTCCTTTCAAGGAGGAATATGTTTTTTTTATAATTTTATTGTAAATCCTTATTGGAGCGGTTGCCTATATAATATTAACTTAACAAAATCTTAATGTGTATAAGGAGGTGAAAATATGGAGAAATTTGAAATATCAAAATTTGATATTCAAGAACTTGAATCTATTGAAGCACCAATGAGTTCAAGTGAAGCAGCAGGAATTGCTGCTGGTATTGGTACTACAGCTGTTATTGCAGCAGGAGCAGCTATTATGGCTGACTAATTCCAAAGTCATGTGTTGAACTGTTTCAACAGTTCAACACATAGTACTTATATTGGGTACAGAAATATTCAAATAAATTTAGTGAAAGGATGAATTATGTATCTGATACATATAAAATGAGATGGAGTTTAAGGTAGAAAATTTACAAATAAACGAGAATATTGATATACAGCAGGTAAGTGGACATATAACAATTTATAACCGAAGTGAAAAAAAAGGGTTTGTAATAGGAAAAAATGTTTACAAAATCTTATCAAATTTAAATGGAAAAAACGGAATTAAAGAGTTGTGTGCTTTAAGCAATGAGTATACTGAACAAGATATATTAGAACTACTGGAGACTTTTTACAACTTAGGTTTTTTAAGAATAAAAAAGGTAAGAAAAAAGACAATAAAGGATTTCTGGCGTTTTAAGGTTGAACTCATTGATGGAAATGTTTTTTTTAAGCAGGATAGTTTATTAGTTAAGGTGATATCTCAATTTATTCTATGGGGCAGTTTACCTATTTTTATGTGGGGTATAATTGCAATGTATAATAAAAGGATGCAGATGATTTGGCTTATGAATCAACAGGTACAGAATATACCTGTAGTTGCATTGTTAATAGTGTTTTGGATTCTTAGTGCGATTCATGAGATAGCCCATGCTGTAGTCGCAAGGAATTTTGGAGTGCCGGTTCCAGATATTGGATTGATGTTTTATGCTTTAGTACCATACGCATATACCGATTTGACTTTTATTAGCCTCTTGGAAAAGAAGAGGGAAAAGCTTTGTTGTTTATTAGCAGGAATTATGTCCAATCTTATGATTGCTGGGATATTTGGAATAGTTTCGGCTTATGCCTTAAATGCATTTTGTTTCGAAATAGCAGTATTAAATGTATTGATATGTCTAACCAATCTTATGGTATTTTTTAAATTGGATGGTTACTTTATATTGGCTTTACTTCTAGATGAAAATCACATGAGAGAACGAGCAATAGGTGAAGTTGTCCAAGGAATTACTCGTTTTTTTGGTAGTCTTAGAGGTGGAATACATGTTGTTAAAGAAAAACAAGTAAAAGGAAATGCTAGAGAAAATTACTTATTTATGTATATATTTGGGGCTTTATCTGTTTTATATGTTCCGATTTTAATTTTATCAACAATCATTACAGCGATACAGCTGTTTACCTAAGATGTATAGAATATAAATAAGTATATTATACAATTAAAATCGTGAGGAATGAAAAATAAGTGGTGAAAGAAATAAGTTATTATTTAAATGGATATTTGGCAGTTGATAAAGAGGAAAATGAGTATTTTATAATAGAAAGAAATTTTTCTACAGTAAACTATAATGCGAAACAACGTCAAATGTTTAGACGGTTAGTAGGCGGAGAGGGACTTACAGAACATGAATTGAGAAAAGTGTTTCCGAAAGAACTTTTTCATTCATTAGTTGAAAAGGAGATTCTTTTACCCTATCAGGTTAATGATAAAACAATTGATTCAAGAAATGAGTCTTATTTTTATAATAAGAATATAAAGGATGCTTCAAATGTGTTAAAGACTAAATCAGTTCTAATTTTAGGATGTGGTGGATTAGGAACACATATGGCATGGAACATGGTTTCATTAGGTGTAGGAACCGTTTATCTGTTGGACTATGATATAGTGGAAGCTAGTAATTTAAATAGGCAAATAATTTTCGATTTGGATGATGTAGGAAAGAAAAAGACTGAGGTTTTAAAACAAAAACTACAAAAAGTAAATCCTAGAGTAAATATTTTTTCAGTGGCTAAGAGAATTACATCGGAGGATGTTTTAGAAGAGATAGTAAAGGAGTGCCAACCAGATTGTATTATACGTGCACTTGACGAACCAGTTTATATAACACAATGGGTAGACAGTGTCTGCAAGAAGCATGTGGTAAAGTGTGTAAATGCTGTAATGTATGGCTGTTCTCAGTTGATTGGTCCGACGTATGTTCCAGAAGAGTCGTTAAGTTTTAGTGATTTTTTTCAAATGAATGTAAACAGGGACCGAGAGAGAGGTATTGCTCCATCGCTTGGTTTTGTCATGTATCAAATGGCTGGTGAGATATCTGAAGAGGTGTTTAAAATCTTAACCAACATTGGAAGATTAAGGTATCAGGATAAAGTAATCTTACATAACAATGTGAGTGATAGTGAAAGTGTAATTATGAGTCGTCAGAAATATCCAAAAGAAGATAGGGATTACTATATAAAATATAATGTTCTATTTAGCTTATTTTTGCTTTTAATTTATTATGTAGGAAGCTGTTTTATGTGGAATCAATTCGTAATATGGGGGGTAGCATTAGGTTATGTAGTCTTAGTCCCAGGGGTTATTGCACATGATGACAAGGAAGCATTTAAGTTTTCTTTCGTATTGCTTCTAGAGATTATGGTTTTTAATATTTTATTAATCTCACGAGCTGGATTAGGTAATTTGCTGGGAAATGTTGAACTAAATGTAATTCCAATGCTGGTTAGTACATTGTTAATTTTCTTAAGTGTGATTAATTTAGTTGTGTATTTGTTGGATTATATTATATATTCCATAAAAAAAATTATTATAAGGAAAATGAATGATGATAGAATTATCAAAAGTTAGTAAAAGTTACTGTAAGGGAAAGTATGCCTTGCAGGATATTAATTTGAAATTTGATAAAGGAGATTTTGTTGGAGTTTTGGGAAATAATGGGGCTGGAAAGTCAACATTATTCAAGATAATTACGGGGATAATCACCGACTATCAAGGTCAGTGTACTGTATTTGGGAAGAAATCAAGTATACAGTTATCGAACGAAATTAGTTATATACCTGAAGTACGAGGACTTGATACGAAGGCATATGTTTTGGAACACCTTGTAGACTTACTTCAGTACAAAGGTTATTCTAAGAAAGAAGCAAAAGAAAGAATTATTCGATGGATGGAAAAGTTTGATATGATAAAGTATCAATATAATCGGGTAGGACAATTATCGAAAGGAAATCAGCAGAAACTTCAAATTATTTTGGCGATTGCTAATGAGCCAAAGGTCTTGATTTTAGATGAGCCATTTAGTGGCTTAGATGTAATTACATGTAATGATATTTGGAATGTTTTAGAAGAATTGAATAAGCAAGGCTGTACAATCATTTTTTCAACTCATGAGATAGATAGTAAGTTATTAAAATGCAACAAATACATTTTTATTAAGGAAGGAAGTATTGTTGCATCGGGAACGTTAAACCAGATAACAGGACAATATAAGAAGGTGTTAGAGATAAACAATACTTCTTTTGAACCATCTAAGGTGAAGGATATTATAAAGGACAACTTCCTGGAAAAGCGTGATGATTATTACTATGTAGAAGTTGATGATGATGAGATGGCATATCAAATTTTTGAGAAAATGCAGAATAAGTTTTCTCGAAAATTTTGGATAAGAGAGAAAAACTTAGAGGAAATTTATTTTCATATTAATGAATAGGAGAGTACATGAATCAGAGATTAGTAAATGCAATAAAAATTAATTTTAAAAATGTCTTGTTTTCTGTTTCAATGGAGCTACTCATTATTTTCGTAACATTGTGTTCTTTAATTTTTAGTTTTTGGCCTGTAATATACAAGTTTTTTACAGAGAAGGAATTTAAGACGTTCGATGTAGTAGGAAATATGTTAGTAGTAGCAGGGAGCGCCTATATGATAGGTATGTTTACAGTATTTCTAGTGACAAGAATTGGAGCTCAGGTTGGATTTTCAAAAGGAAGTATGGTTACAGAAACAATACTAACATCAATTTCAAGAACACAGTTGTATTTATCATATGTTATTTCAAGTGCACTGGTTGCAATTGTTTCGTTGTTTATAATTTTTATTCCTTTTATCATTGCAAGAATAATAGGAGACAACAAAGTAGTTTTAACTTGTGGGACATTACATGGTGGGACAGCCATTTTGTTGGTATTTCACGTGTTACTAACAGTGTTTGTTCTTATTAACATAGTAATTGCATTAGCCAGTCTGGTACGTAGGGCAGAGGATACAGGACCATTAGTTCTTCTTTGTCTAATCCCTACTTTAATATCAATGATATATGTATCAGTTAAAAGTGATATTTATCATGGAGCATTTTATGTGTTTAACCTAATTCCATTGACATCTTGGGTACCTTCTATTGTAGTAGGGGTTGGTGGTAAAATTGATTTGCACATGGGAATTACCTATATTGTATCTGACATGGTTTTCCTTGCCATAAGTTTATTGTTGGGAAGGCGAATATTTGAAAAACATATTATAGTAAAATAAGTAAGGAGTGTATGACATGAAGTTTTTTATTATTGGAGCATTAATACCATTAATATTATTAGTAATATTTTTAATTGTTTTCCGTAAACAGCTAAAAGCCACTAGAGAAAAAGAAGGATCTATTTATCAGAAGATTTTCAAAAGAAAGAAATAAAGAACGAGAATTTGATTTGATGAGGTGATTCGTTCATGAGTGAACTTAGTAAGAATAAATACAAAGAAAAGGATCCTGTAAAGACAGTAGATTATATTAAGTCGATTCTGGAAGAAATGGACTTGGAAATGGATGAAATCTGGGCACCAAACAATATGATAGGAACCTATTCGTTAAGACTTGTCGTGAAGGGAACCACAATAGGTACAAATGGAAAAGGAATGACAAAAGACTATGCAAGAGCAAGTGCATATGCAGAGTTTTTAGAAAGACTGCAGAATCTGAAATTGGTATCTAATGCGACTTTCTATAATTATCTTTCAAATAACAAGAGTGACTTTAATTTATTCCCAGATGAGGTACGTATACCTATTTCTCAATGGATAAAAGAAGATAATGTTTTTTATCGTCAAATTTTAAAGGAGCTAAACATAGAAGGTGAAGATTTTGAGAAAATAGGACAAGGATTATCAGGTGTTAAGAAGATAGATTATAGTATCTATGAGCAAAAGGATACCTTATTGTGTCTGCCATATTATAGCGTAAAGGAAAGAAAGTGCATAAATCTTCCTTATTTCTCTATGAGTATTCATTATGGAAGTAATGGAATGTGTGCTGGAAATACTCCTCATGAAGCATTAGTACAAGGGTTATCAGAAATTGCTGAAAGAGTTGTACAAAAGAAAATAATTATGGATAAGGAATGTTTTCCAGATGTCCCAGAAGAGTACTTAAGAAAATTTGATGACATTTACAAAATGTATCAGGTCTGCAAGGCATCTGATAAATTTGATGTATATATAAAGGACTGTTCCTGTGGAGGAAAATACCCTGTAGCAGCATTGATTCTTATTGAAAAAAATACAGGTTACTTTGGGGTTAAGGTTGGATGTAATCCAGATTATCAGATTGCTCTAGAAAGGCTGTTTACAGAAGCAACACAGGGGATGAAAATTGAGGATTATGCTAGGAAAACAGTTATAGATTTTGAAAATAGCAATATATTTAATGATGTGAATATTTTAAATGGTTTTAGAACAGGAAACTCAAGATATCCATATCAGCTATTTGGAGATGAGTATGATTATGAGTTTACTGAAACAAAGAGTGTTGCAGATATGTCAAATGAGGAAATTTGTAATGAGCTTATAAAACTCTTTATAGAAGACGGGTACGATATTTTAATACGAGATGTATCTAATTTAGGTTTTCCAGCATTTCATATTATAGTGCCAGGGCTCTCTGAAATGAAGTGTCCATCTAATAATGATTATGAGGCAGATCATACTAGATTTCATGTAGAGAAGTTAATCAATAATCCAGAATTACTTGATGATAAAAATTGTAAATTTGCAATTCAAGTAATAGATTATTATAAAAACTCATTGAATATTAATAAACTGCGAGATCTATCTGGATATTTGCCAGATTATGAGTTCACTGCCAAAGAGTATGGTTTGGATGCATACTATTTTGCAGCTATGTGTTATGTAGTAGCAGGAGATTATGTAAATGCACATAGTGTGTTGCATAATATAAATACACTAATTATGACAAAGTTCCTAACAGAAGATCAGCATTTAAAGATGGTGGAAAATTATCTTTGTGGAATGAAAGAAGTAAAAGATCATAAGAAGGTTCTCTCTTATTTGAGTCGTTTTTATACGAAAGAGAAATTGGAATTCTTAGATGATACTTTTAGTTCATGCAAGGATGCAGTAGTGAAACAATATTGTAAGATAGATGGAAGTGAAAACTGCAGTTCCTATATTACATATGAGAAGATGAATAATAGCTTACGTAATATGCAATGTAAAAATGTTATTAACCAACAAGCAAATGAATTGCTTTTCAAATATTAGAGAATCTGTTAAGTTAATATGAAAATAAATATGAATAAAATTTTATAAATATGCATAGTAAAAAATTGCATAACAAATAAAGGTTGTTTAAATAATTTTTTAAAAAAGCATTCAATTCTTAATATCTTTAGCTGAATAGCTTGCTCCAGCAACAATAGCAGGTGTCAAATTATTCAAAGAAGAATGTTTATGTAAAAAATTATAATGATAAATAAATGTTGTAATAAGGGCAACAGCTAATTCAAAATTTTTAAGGTCTTTTTTGGTTTTATACTAAGCTTTAAAAGTTTTATTAAAGGATTCAATAAAATTATTATTTAAATCATCAGAAAAAGCAGAATATGTGTGATGAACAGAATAGGGATAATTTTATTAGAAATATAATTAAACCAACTTGCAAATTTACTAAATCTATAAATATCAGTGAAAAAGCAACTAGGACAAGTAATTTTTTCAAAAGTATAAACAATTATGTTAACAAAATCATATTAGAGAAAGGGGGGATTTTCATGAAAAATGTATGTATTGGTATTGCAGTAATTGGAATCATTTTAGTTTTAGTGGGAATATTTGTTTTCAAAGAAAGCGATAAAATGGGAATACTTACTAGAGCAGGCGGTGTGGCTGCACTAATTGGCTTGGCAGGGAGCATTTACTTAAGCCGAAAAGGGTAATGTTACACTGATAATTATACATTGTAAAAGTGATAAGAGAATAAAAATACTTTAAAGGAAAGGAGAGATTCACATGAAGGAAATAAAATTAAGCTATGAAGAATTAGAAGTAGTTGAAGAAATGTCTTTACCTGATTGGGCTACAAGAACAATTGGTGTTGCTAGTTTAATTATTATGGTAGGTGGAGTAGTAGCTTCAACTTAATTTGTTTAGTGTATTCTAAAAGAGGGAGGTGAAATGTATGGAAAAATTACAATATGAAGAATTAGAAGTAGTTGAAGAAATGATGAGTGACTTCGAGACTGGTTTCTGGGAAGGTGTTGGAATCGGAACATTAGTAGTTGGTGGAATATGTTGGTTAACATAAATAATCTTTAGAACACACACAAATGCAATGTATAATCATAAATAATTAGGTGGTATTCTATGCCGCCTAATTTCCTTTACAAAGAAACAATTGTTAGATTACATGTTAAGGAAGGTACGTGTATGAATATTGGACATTTGAAAATAGAGAAAGATGGTTTGGATAATTATATTGTAAATAATACATTTAATAATAAGTTTGTTAAACTTGGCATTCGAGAAGTAAGGTACCTATTAGAGAAATTAGAGGGAACGACTGACTTAGAAGGGGAAAAAGACTATCCTCCGTTATCAAAGGGGCAGAAAAAGTTACTTGATGAAAAGTTTAAAGAGTGGGGCTTTTTTGAAAAAGCAAAATTGAACAAAAAGAAGGAATTATCGAATTTAATTATTTTTGAGTTAAAGCCAGAGCATCATCTCAACTATATAATTAAATTGTTTAGATATTTAATTTCGCCAGTTGGTGCATTCTTGGTAATTGCATCAGTAGTATTGGCTTATATCAGTATTGGAGTAAGTCAGGAACGAATAATGAATGAAGTAACAAATGTTAAATTATCTTTTGTGGGCATAATAGTTCTTTATGCCATTAACTTTATAACTTCCTGTATCCATGAGTTCTGCCATGAGGCAGCTTGTTATAAGTATACAGGTGAACTAGGGAAATTAGGGATGAAGTTATTTTATCTGCTTCCAGCCTTTTTTTGTGATGTAAGCAACATGTACATGATGAGCAGTCGAAGAAAATGTGCTTACATATCTGCAGCAGGTTTGTTGTCAAATGTCGTAATTGGGAATATGGCAATCATTGTTTATGGGTTTGTGAGGAATAGTTCTGAAATGTTTTTATGGGTATTTGTTATTAATCTATGTAACATAATTTTGAATCTGATTCCATTTGCGAAGTATGATGGTTATTGGATTTTAAAATCTGTAACAGGCATTGATAATCTTTATGATAAGAGTGTTTCTCTTGTTTACATGATGGTTTTAAACACAAAACAGTATAGAAAGCTACATATTAATGTGATACGCAAAATGCTAATGACGTTATATGGCATTATTATATATATATTTCACTGGCTTTTGTGGATTTACAGTATTTATGCAATAAAGGATTTATTTACTTTGAATTCTGTTTATATGGAGTATGGATTGATTACCGTGCTCGGGGTAATAGGGTTAGGGAGCTGTGCTTCTTACACCAGAAGGTATTTTAAAAGTTACAAAAAGTATTTATATATGGAGGGATGAAGCAGGTGAGTGATGTCTTACTTATTAACATGGCATCTGATGATGATATGCATGATATAAACAAGAATTATAATCCTCCACTAGGAATCATGTCTATTGCAACAAGGCTTGAATTTCATGGGTATCATGCAGGGATTATTGATTATTGTAATCAGATGAAGGATCTTTTAGCGCTTGTGCAAAGAGTAATAAATGAGAAAATAAAAATAGTTGGTTTTTCTGTATATACAATTAATGTGGATGAGGCAATTCGAATTGCAAGATATTTAAAAAGAAATGTTCCAGAGTGTATTGTAATCTTTGGAGGGGCACATGCCTCTCTTGATACAGAATACTGTTGTAAGCAAAAATGTGTTGATTATGTGCTTTCTGGCGAAGGAGAAACTTCTTTTATAGAACTTGCAGAGGCAATTTTCTCAGATTTTTCAGTAATTAAGCCAGAGCAGATACATGGTGTAAACTATATCCGAAAGGAAGGTCAGGTTGTTTCAGAACTAAGGGAACATATTTCTGATATCGATTTATTACCACTTGTAAAAAGACATTTAGCGGAAATGGAACGATATAAAGGAATGATTAATATTAGTACAAGCAGGGGCTGCCCAGCGAACTGTATTTATTGTGCAGGTTCGAAGCTTGGAGGAAGAGGCTATCGAGTAAGAAATATAGAAAATGTAATTCTGGAAATTGCATATATTAAATACTATTTAGGGAATAAGATAGAATCTATTTACTTTATTGATGATACTTTTACTGTAATTAAACAAAGAGTTTATGCATTTCTTAGGTGGAAGAAAAAATTTAACCTTTATGAAAAATGGAGATGTGAGTCTAGAGTAGATATTGTTGATCGAGAACTGCTTCATGCAATTAGTGAAAATGGCTGTATTACCATTCATTTTGGTATAGAAAGTGGATCACAGGATGTATTAAATAAAATTATGAAGCAAATTGATTTAACTGAGGCAAAAGAAAAAATACGTATAGCCAGTGAACTTGGAATTACAGTCTGCTGTTACTTTATGTTAGGTCATTATTGTGACACGAATGAAACAATGCAGCAGACTTGTGACTTAATTAAGTTTCTAGTGAAGAATTATAATATAGATGCTTCTCTGCACTATAATACTCCATATCCTGGAACCTATCAGTATCAGTATAGAGAGAAACTTGGAATCCGAATGAGTTCGACAAATTATCGTGACTTTTTAGGATACAAACCAATGATTGAAACAAACAATTTCACCATTACTGATCAGGTATCCAAGTATCAGAGCGTATATAAGTATTTAAATATTCACAAGTTCTTTTATGATGAGATGAATTAATGTACATTTTCTTAGTTGTTGAAAGGAGAAGGAAAAATGAAATCTACAGAATTAGTATGTTTAAGAAGAAATGAGGTTGGACTGTATTTAGCGGATGCGGACATAAATAGTATTGCAATTTCAATGTATTTGAAAAGCAGTGGGGTTGAAGTAAAGCAATATTATAACAATCTCTTAATTTCAGTAGATGATATTGTAGAAGAAATTTTATCAGAATACATGGATACTGTTTGCTTTATTGTTACAAAGGAGAATAGAAATTTTATCTATGGTATTGGTAACTTTTTTGCAGAGAATGAAGAAGATACAGAGTTATTATTCGTGTTAACAGAAAAGGATATAGAAGAAATACCATTTGGGATAAATATATCTGGTGATAATGTTGCACAAAAACTATCAGAATATCTTGAATGTGATCAGGTAATTGATGTGAATGAGTTATCAATCGAAAGTATTTATCGTGACAAGATTGTGCCAGTAAATTTGAGTAATAGTATAGGTATCATACTAAATGCCAAATGTGAGTTGTTTGGATGTACCTTTGAAAACAGTTCACAAGCAGTGATAGAAGAATTGGATTATATAACAAAATTTCTAAGTTTTCATAGCCAGGTTGTATTACACTCAGATAATCTGCAAGCATATGGAGATATGGTAAGACTTACAGAGAAGATGAAGAATGCTAATTATCAGCAGACAATACAAGTTCGCGATTTATCCGTAATGAATGCTCCTGCATTTTGTGAAAAGTATCATGCAATTAAAAATGGAATTCGTGCCTTTTATACGGGTCTTTATTTTGATGCGCAAGAGATGGCTTATACAAAACATATAAGATGCGAATTAGATGAAGTTGATCAAGACTTTTTAGGAATCTTGTCATCACATAATGCTGCAAATAGTGCAATTTATGTAAAGGGAAAAGGTATTGGGTCAAAATATAGTGAAATTAGGGATATAGCTGTTAAGTCAGGATATCTACTTTCTAATATTGTTACATATGACGAATTGGATGTTACAGATAAATATGATGTAAAAATTAATGATACAGATGCTGGTGTTTATCAAATAGTTTCATATGCAAATGCAAATGAAATGAAAGACGAAAATGTTTTTCTTGCATTGGATTCAGAAGAGTCACTTAATGCATTTATTGCGGATATCAAGGACTTTAAAGAGACTGGTATTGTAAAGAATGATCGCATGTGGAAATATGATTTAGTTGACAATTGTAGATGGGTGAATTATAGAAGTTGTAATTTAGGAAAATTGTATCGTATGAATATAAAAGAAGGACAGGTATATCCTTGTATATCTTCAGATGAATCTATTGGTACAACTAGTGAAATGCATTTTGCATTAATACGTAATGCATGTGTTCAAAAGGAGTCTACACAAATGGAACGAAATTGTGCAGATTGTGAAATGACGCTATATTGTCCAAAATGTTCAATGCTTCCTGGATATTTAACCAAGGAACATTACTGTGAGATTATGTGTTCTGGTTTAAAATTAGAACAGTATTTTTCAAATATGATGACAATTCGCTTATTCTTTGAGTACTGCTCTGTAAAGAAACTACAGGGAGTTAATCCACAGATGATGGAGTTTACAACAGTGCAGCATGCAGTAACAACACATCAGAAAGTATGTGGAGAAAGCAGACTGCATGAATTTATCATGCTTGGTAAGGTAAAAGAACAGGAAACATACATTTTATTTAACAGGAAGAACAGACAAGCACTAGCTGTAAACATAACCTTACATATGGTTGCTGAGTTATTATATATGGGATGTAAAAATAATGATATATATTCTTACATGGCAAGTTATTTCAATGTTACAGAGGAAGAAGCAAAAAACAGTATAGATGAATGGTTGAAGTTTCTTATAGAAAGGGGTTATGTAAAAGATGAGTATTAATTATCATGGGATTTTTAAAGAAATAAAGGAGGATAAGTTCTTAAATGTTCAGGAAGTTAAGTTTTATGAAGGTTTGTTTGTGGACTTTTATATTCATCTTTTATCTAATACAGAACTGGAAACAGAAATTTATATTAATCAGGGAATGACATGTGGAACAAAAGTATTTGAAATTGCCTGTGGGACAGGAAGAGTTGGAATTCCTTTAGCAAGAGCTGGATTTGATGTGACAGGAGTAGATATTTCTGGGGACATGCTCAACTGTTATCGTAAGAAGTTATCGATAGAAGGAACAAGGGTAAGAAAAAATGTACATCTGTATCAGGCAGATATTACAACGTTTGAGATTAATGAAAAATATGATCTGATTATTTTTCCAGCAACAACAATTTGTTTGTTCTCAGATGCACAGATTCGTTCTATCTTTGAATTTGTTGAAAAACATTTATCGAAAAATGGAAGATTTGTTTTTGATATTCATGTTATTAAGGAAAGTTATTATCATGATTTCATGAGTAAGCCAAAGACTTTTATTTGGGATGATGAGATGGGGCATCATGTTGCAGTATACCAGGAGTTCTTAGAGGCAGATAAGACAGAGAGTGTTGTAAATATATATTGTACAAGTATAAATGGACAAGAGGAGACCAGAAATATAGGTTATACTCGAAAACGTGTAATCACAGAGGAAAAGGTACAAAAGTATATAGAAGAGAGTAATTTAAAAGTATATCGAAATATTAATGAACTTGTAGATGGTGGCATGAAATTTTATGTGTTAGAAAACAAATAGGGTAATGTGGGAGGAATATAAAATGTACGAAAAGAAATATAAAGAAAACACGATGATATATCCATTAAGGCCTATTGAATATGTGTTTGATAAGGCGGATTTCGTACATGGAAAAGGACTTTATCTGTATGATAGCAATGGAAAAGAGTATATGGATGCAATCAGCGGACTGTGGAATGTTTCATTTGGGTATGGAAATGAAAAAATCAATCAGGCAATTATAGAGCAGTTAAAGGAGTTACAATATGTTAACTTAGTATGTTCTTCTACTGTTCTAAATAGAAACTATTCAGACCGTTTAATATCTATGCTTGGAGAAGGATTTGAAAAGTGCTTGTATGTCTGCAGTGGTTCTGAGGCAATTGAAGGGGCAGTAAAAACAGCAAGAAAATACCATCGCATATTAGGAAAACCTGAAAAATCAAAGATAGTTATATTTGATATCTCATATCATGGAACTACCTATGCGGCTATGTCTGCTAGTGGCATGGATTATGAAGAAAGTATAAACTATGGACCTACAGTTCCAGGATTTATTCGAGTAAAAGCACCATTTATTTTACAGGATGCTCCCAATTCAGAAGAAAGAAAAAGGGAGATATTAGAGGAGCTTCATAATACAATGAAACATGCAGATCAAATAGCTGCATTTCTAATGGAACCAGTGATTGGTTCAGCAGGAATCATACCAATCCCTGACTGGTATATTTCTGCATTAAAAGAATATCTAGAGAAGGATAATATTCTTTTAATTTGTGATGAGGTAGCAACTGGTTTCGGAAGAACAGGAACGATGTTTCATTATATGCAGATGAATATTGAGCCAGATATTTTGTGTATAGCAAAAGGAATTGATAATGGAACAATACCTATGGGGGCAACTATTATAGGGACGAAAGTAATGACAACATATCAGGCAAGGCATTCACATATTGAACACTTTTCCACACAGATGGGAAATCCGATGGCGTGTGCAGCAGCAATGGAAGTCTTAAACTTTTTTGATGATAATAGTCTTCTTGAACATATAAATAAAATAGGAAATTATTTGAAATCAGAGCTGAAGCAAAAACTTTTCCCTCTTGGTATTGTACGTGAGGTACGCGGGATGGGATTAATGATAGGAATTGATTTAGTCGATGCAGCAGGAATGCCATTGAGTTTAGAAAAGTTGTTTGGAGTTGAGGGAATTTTGAGGAAAAGCGGTCTTCTAGTCTATCCATTTTCGATGGATGGTCAGACTGGTGGAATCAGCTTATTCCCAGCTTATTGCATTACTAAAGATGATGTAGACAAGATGGTTTCTATAATTGCATCCAAGTTAAAACGTTATGCAAAACAAAATGGAATAGAGTAAGGATGTGATGAAAGAGAGTATGGAAAAGATAGATACTAAGTTAACAGGTAATTGTACCATGATTACAGGTGCGGAAGGTGCAATTGGGCGAAATCTGGCAGATACATTTGCAACAGCAGGAAGCAATTTAATATTAACAGATGTACCTGAACGATATGAAACTTTAACCGAATTTGCAAAAAATCTTGAAGAAATTTATCAAATAAAGGCTGATTGTTATGCAATGAATCAAAAAAACACAAGCGAGATAGAAAGTGTAGTGGAACAGTTGCAAGAAAACTGTCAGGGAAAAATAGATACACTTATCAATAATGCTGGTGTAAATTATCTAATACCTATCCATGAGTATGATGAGAGTCGTTGGAATAATGTAATTGATACAAATCTAAAGAGTACATTTATGGTGAGTAAAATGATTGGCAAGTGCATGGTGAAAAATCGTAAAGGCAGCATTATTAGTATATCCAGCCAGCATGGTGTTGTGGGAAATGTGAATCGTGTGGCTTATTGTGCTAGTAAAGCAGGAATTATAAATATGATGAAAGTCTTTGCGTTGGAATGGGCAAAATACGGAATTCGTGCCAATTGTGTTTCACCAACTTTTGTATTACATGAAAAGAATGAAAAATTATTAAATAAGCCATCTGTTGCAAGAGAACAGCTAGCTAAGATTCCATTAGGAAGATATTGTACCCCACAGGATGTTACAAATATAGTTGTATTTTTAGCAAGTCAGTATTCCGAATTTATAACAGGTCAGAATATTATTGTTGATGGTGGCTATACAGCACAGTAAGGAGGGTTTCATGAGGATAATGTTAATCAATTTACCAATTATTAAGTTTAATAAATTGGAGAAAGAAATGTATAATCCCCCATTAGGATTGCTTTATATTGCAAGTAGCCTTGAGTTTTCAGGGCATAAGGTAAAAGTAATAGATTACCTGGACATTGAGTATAGCCGAAAGGAACTCTTTCAGGAAATTAAGAGCTGGCAACCTAAGGTAGTGGGATTCTCTATTTATACAGAAAATGTGGATACTTCTTTCAAGCTGTGTCGTGGAATCAAAAAGAAGTATCCCAATATTAAGACTGTTTTAGGTGGACCACAAGCAAGTTTAGAACCTCAGTATTGTATTCAAGATCAGAGTGTAGACTTTGTCATAAAAAATGAGGGAGAATCTTCTATGCTTGAGTTGTTAGAAGCACTTGAGTCTGAAGAACAGGAAATTGCTCTAAAGCAAGTAACAGGAATTGTTTTTAAAGAAAATAATGTTTTGTTTGAAGATAAGAGAAACTTAAAGATATTAGATCTGGATTTGCTTGCATTTCCCTTAAGACGAGAAGAAGAAATAGAAACTTATGGCTGTTATATTAATTTGATTACAAGTCGTGGTTGTCCAGGAGCATGTATTTATTGTGCAGCAACTGCTCTCTCAGGAGCAAAGTACAGAGTACGTTCCATTGAAAATACCATACTTGAATGTGCATATATAAAGGCTTTTTTTAAAGAACATTTAAAAGCATTATATATTTTGGATGATACGTTTACTGCGGTTGCAAAAAGGGTATTTGAATTTATTGATTTGAGAGAAAAATTTAAGCTGAATTTTTTGTGGAGATGTGAAAGCCGTGTTGATGTAATTACGGAAGAAATGGTCAAGAGTCTTGCGGAAAGCAAGTGTATTGGAATTGCATTTGGCGTGGAAAGTGGCTCTCAGGAAGTTCTAAATAAGATAAGAAAAAGAATTAGATTGGAAAAGGTTGAGGCTGTGGTAGGATGGATGAATAAGTACCAAATATATACTTCACTTAACTTTATGATAGGACATTTTTGTGACACACCAGAAACAATGAATATGACATATGAATTTTCAAACAAAATGCATAGGGAATATGGTGCAGGTATTTTCACAACCTACAATACACCATTTCCAGGAACATGGCAATGCACTAATATGGAAGAACTAGGACTACATCTAGTCTTGTCATCCTATTCAGAATATAGTATTCTTTCACCGAGTGTGGAGGGAAGAAATTTTACAGTTGAGGACCAGCACGAGGTTTATAAAAAAATATTGCCGTTGATGATTGATAATGCTTATGGATTGCGATAATATGCTAATAAAGGAAGGATTGTTGAAAAGTGAAAAATAAAGTAGTACTTGTTGATAAAAATGAAATTGCAATTGCAGGAAAAATATGTTCTAATGAACTTGTAGAGAATGGAATTATAGTACAGCCATCTGATAAGTCTAATATCAGGTATTGGTTTTCATTAAATGAGATAAATAAGATTATCTTACCAAATGCTTCAGAGATTAATCAAGAAGATTATGGAAGGCTACATGAGGTTCTTGAAACATTTAATAAAGAATATGAGCTGGAGGATTAGAGTATGGAAAGAATTATTGTCAGAACAAAATGGAATATAAGTTATGCAGGAAGTGTAGAAAATACCAATATCTTTGAAGCAGAAGGAATAGTACTTAAGGTAAGTCCTCAAACTTCTACATTATGCTTTATACCAAAAGATGAAATAAAGGAAATTGTTTGTAGAGCACAACAGGTTACATATGAAGATTACTTGCATGCAAAAAATGAATAAATTTAAGAAAGAAGGTGAGTGAATGAAGAAATATCAATCTGCAATTAGTTTAGCTTTGGTAGCACTTATTATTTACAACATTGCATTTCTTTTTAATCGCTTTGTAAGTCCATTATCAAATATGGTATTTGGTATAGTGCTTGTTGTTTGTGGCATCATTCTTGTCATAAGTGCTATTCTTGCTATTATGAAGAAAAATAACAGATAAATAGAACAATGTTTTCTTTCAAATTTGCATTCAATGCTCGAAGTTCATAAATTGCTAAACGGAAATCCGCAATGGTTATATTGCAAGAAGATTGACAGCACCAAGAACATCAATAACATTTACAGTAGCAAGTGAGCTTCAAGTTCTTTTGCTAGGCCCATAAGGGTACACAAGATTTCCAGTGGCAGGTTAATAGCAATAATATTTTTCAAATTTAATAATTTCAAATGCAAGCTATGTTTAAGAGGCATCGTTTGTTTTATAACCATAATATAGTATTGTTGCTAGATAAATAATTAGTAAGACAAGGC
>Ga0352976_1008829_pt1 | contig 17608 bp, 15 predicted proteins | sample Cowrumrumenfluid_FD_205949 | JGI IMG/M metagenome (GOLD analysis project Ga0352976, IMG submission 205949) | Metatranscriptome of Cow rumen microbial communities from the University of Illinois at Urbana-Champaign, USA - Cow X-1 rumen fluid... | ecosystem: Host-associated > Mammals > Digestive...
GAAAAATATAAAAATTGTAATGCTCCATGTAATAGAAATGTAGAAAAATTGAAAGATGGAGAGACAATAGTAATAAGTCATATAGATTTAGATACAATAGGAGGGTGCCTTGCACTTTTAGGAGTAAAGCCAGAGGATGAGGAGTTTTGGAAGGGTGCAGAGTTTATTGATATTAAAGGAAATCATCATATAAAAGAACTATCAAAAGAGGTTGAAGACAAAATAAATGCTTATTCAGCATATAATGGTACATTAGAAAAAGTAGACAGAACAAAAATTACAGATGTTACAGAAAGAATATTATCATATAAGAGTATATTAGAAAGAATAATTAATAATGATAAAGAACTTATAAAAAAAGGCATAGAATGGACACAAGAAATATCAACAAAAATAGAAAAATGTTTAGAATATGAAACAGATAATGTAAGAATATTTAGAAGTGTTGATAATATTTTCTGTTCTGCATCATACTATTCAGAAACTAAAAAAAAGATTATTCCAACAACTTTAACTTATAATATGGTAACAAAATCAATAACACTAGCCTTTGAAGATGGAGGGGAAAAATATTCAGCAAAAGAAATAGTACAAAACCTATGGGGAGACAAAGCAGGAGGCCACAGAGGAATTGCAGGAAGCCCTAGAGGAGTTGAAATGAGTGAAGAGGATTTTGAAAATATTAAAAAATATTTAAATACAATATTAAAATAATAAAAATAATATGAAGTTAATTTGTATAAAATAATCTAAAAAGTTAGTAAAAAAGGATTAATTAAAAAAATTTAGAAAATTATAAACAAATATATTGGAAGAATGTTTCAAAAGTAGTATAATCTTATACAAAGGGTGTAGAACTATTTTATTTGAGTAAATTAAGTATAAAGCAAAAATATTAAAAAATTATGGAGGATATGAGCATATTGTATAACATTAAATATTCAATAACACATTTTACAATAAAATTTCAAGAAAATTCTGAACTAAATATTTCTAAGGAATCTTCTATAAGAGGAGTAATAGGGCAAATCTTATTAAAAAAATTCTGTATTAAAGATATGGACTGTAAAAATTGTGATTTTAAAGACAATTGTATTTCTAATAATTTTGTTGGGATGAAGTTAGATTATAAACCAAGCTTTTTAGCAGAAGAATATGTACCTACATATATAATTACCTGTGATGATGAGAAAACAAAATTTAAAGCAGGAGATGAATTAAGTTTTTCAATAACATTTTTATCTAAAGGTATTATATTAATCCCAGAAGTAATAAGAGCAGTAGCATCTGCAGGAAAGATTTTAGGTTTAAATAAGTATAAATTTACATTAAAAGAAGTAATAAATGATAGAAACGATAAGTTATATTTTGAAAATAAGCTATATATGAAAAACATAAAAATAAGAACAGTTAAAGACTATATAGATAACAGACTAGAAATATCAGATGAAATTAATATGATAAAAATAATGAGACCTTTTAGATTTAAAAAAGAAGGAAAATTAGCCACAGATATTAATGAAAAGGATTTAATAAATCTTTTAACAAAAAGAATTTTAACATTAAATGCACTAGAAGGAGAAAAAACTGACCAGTTAGAAGATTATAATTTAAGTATAACAGATAAGCAAATAGATTGGGAAGAAAATGCAAGATATTCAAATAGACAAAATATGAAAATGAAATTAGGAGGTCTTATTGGGTATATATACTTAGAAACAGATGATTTAGAAACAAAAAAATTATTAATTGCAGGAGAACTGCTTCATCTAGGAAAAAACACAAGCTTCGGCTTAGGTGATTATATTTTATATTAGGATGTGAGTTTATGATAGAAAAAAATGATTATTTAATTATGTTAATTGGTAGTAGTCCTATGCCTAATTTAATAAGTGCATTTACTAGAATTAAAGAAAACGGGAAAATATTTATGATTTATACAAGCGAAACTGAGAAGATTGCTAAACAGTTGGAAGAATTAATAGAAAAAAAGTCAAATGATAACTTTTTGAATATTTCAGTTAATTTAGGATATGGAAAAATATGTGAAGAATACAATCTTCAAAAGGTATCAAATTATATGGAAAATATATTAAAAAAAATAAAAAGTGAATATGACAATGAATCTTTAGAAAATAAAACAATAGAATTAAATTTTACTGGTGGAACTAAGATTATGTCTAGTACAGCATATAGGCTATTTAAGGAAAAGTTTAAAAAAGAGAATGCTTATTTAACATATTTAGATAGTGAAGAATGTGAATTTATTATATATGATATTAAAAAAAATAAAAGTAAAAAAATGGAATGTTCAAAGAAAAATGAAACTTTAGATTTAAATATAGGTGATATTATAGATATGCATTTTGAGATAAATGAAAATAAGTTTGAATGTGAAAGAATAAAAAATAGTCAAATATCTAAGGTTAATGAATATATATATGATTCATTAATTGAAAATTATGATAGGAAAGATGAATTTATAGACCTTATGGAAATTATTTTTTCATATAACTATAAAAAAAATAAAAATAAAATAAAAGATTCAATTTCAGAGATTAATAATAAAATGGAAAACCATAGTTTTAAATTAAATAACATTAATAATTATTCAAAAATTATTAGTTGCTATGAAAGTGAATTTGGAAATTTAACAGAAAACAAGCTTTATGAAAAAATTATAGAAGATACAAGTGGAAAGTGGCTTGAAAAAATCATACTAAAAAAACTTAACAATTTTAAAGATGAAGGATATATAGATGATGTAGTAATATCTCAAAAAAGAGAAAATAAAAAAAGAAAAAAAGATAAAGAAGAGTTTGAAGTAGACATAATAATCTTAAAAAATGAAAATTTATATTGTATTTCAGTAACTACTTCTAATATATATAGTGAAGTTAATATGAAGCTTCATGAAATATGGTATAGAGGTAAATCATTAGGGGGAGATGGAGTAAGACTTGGCATAATATCATTCTATGATAATAAAAAGGCACTGTTAGAAAAAATCAAAAATGTATGGGATGAAGAGAAAGATATAGAAAATAAGTATTTAATAATAACATTAGAAAATTTTATTGAAATGGATGAATTATTAAGAAATTGGTTAAAGTAGGAGGATTTTTTTATGGAGAAAGCAGATTATTTAATATTATTGGTAGGAAAAAATCCTAGTCCTGATTTTATATCAGCATTAACTTATTATAAAGAAGAAAGTAAGCTATTTTTAGTTTATACAAGGAGAACTGAAAAGGTAATAAGTACCTTTAATGTTGCAAAAAATCTAGAAAATTCAATAAAAAATATTTTTAAAAAAGCATCAATTGAAAAAATAGAAATAGATAAAAATAATATAGAGGAAATAAATAAGAGTATTAAAAAGGATATATTCTCTAAAATTGAGTTAAATGATAATAAAAATATTATCTTAGATTTTACAGGAGGTACAAAAATAGTTTCAGCTATATTTAATAGTAGATTTTCTGAACTTAATAATAAAAATGTTTATTTTTCATATGTTTCAGAAAAAAATAATGAGATAAGTTTATTTGATTATAGAGGTGAAAGAGTAGGGAGAAAGCCAAACGTAAAAATTGCAGATAAATATAATGTGTCAGTTAACGATTTGTTAAGTATTCATATAGGAAATGAAGAAAGGCTTGAAGATTCTAACGACTTTTATATTGAAAAAATTAACAATGATGGATTTATATTAAATATAGATTTTAAAATTAAAAATACTATAACTAGAAAGAAAGATTTAATAAATGTATTTTTTGATATAAATTCTTTAGCTGAAAAACTTGGTGGTAGTAATGTAACTTATACAATAATTATTAATGTATTAAAAAATGAAAAACTAGAAAATTTAGAAGATGAATTTTATGAAAATATAAAAAATATAACTCAAATTAGTGATATAAAGTCAAAGATAAAGCTTAAAGTATTGGAGGATTAAAATTATGAAAAGATCATTAGTATTATGGGAATTTGCAAAAAAGCAAAATTACATATTTAAAAGCAATAAGCTTGTAGAAAATGTAGGAGCCTCACTAATAATAAAGGATATATCAGAAAACTTAAAATATAAACTAGATGAGGATAAATTTATTACAAAAGGAGGAGGTAAAACTATATATCTATTTAATGATGATAAATCAGCATCAGAATTTATAGGAAACTACAGTAGAGATTTACTAGAAAAATATCCAGGAATAGAAATTTTCTTTGTAAAAATTGAATTTGATGATGAAAATGACGATTACAAAGAAAAAATACAAGAACTTTATAATAAACTAGAAGAAAAAAAGAATAAGAGAGAAATAAGTGGAGGTCTTGTTGGTTTTGGAATAGAAAGAAAATGTCAGTCTACAGCAATGCCTGCATCATATTTTGATAAGGAAGATTATATCTCTTCTGAGGTTAAGCTAAAAAGAGATTATGCTAATAAAAATCAAGATAGAGAATTTAATGAGCTTATTTTAAAAGGTTATACTCTTGAAAAAGAAGTAGGAAAGCTTATAAAAAAAGAAGATAAAAATTACATAGCAATTGTACATATTGATGGAAATGGTATGGGCAAGAAGCTTAAAGGAATATTAGATAATGTATATAGAAAAAAAGATGAATCACAAAAAGATTATAATAATAGATGTATTTCCAAAATGAAAAAAATAAGTGAAAAAATAAATGATTTATATAAAAACGCTTTCAAGAAAATGGTGGAAGTTGTAGTAAATAATGAAGAAAAACTTAAAGATTTTACTAGAATGGATGAAAAAATACTTCCTATAAGACCATTAATATTAGCAGGAGATGATGTTACATTTATAACAGCAGGAGTAATAGGAATAGAAAGTGCAAGAATAATGCTTGAAAAAATATCAGAAAAAGAAGTAATAATTGATGGAGAAAATATTGGGAAGCTTACTGCTTGTGCTGGTATTTGTATTATAAAGTCAGGATATCCTTTTATAAGAGCATATAATATGGCAGAAGAATTATGCCAAAATGCTAAAAAGCTTTTATTAGAGAAAAAAATAGATGAAAATGCTTTAGACTATCACATAGCACAAGGAGAAATTAATAAAACAATTTCTGAAATAAGAAGTGAATATTATACATCTGAAGATGCTAATAAAAATCAGAAAGGAAATTTAACAATAAAGCCTCTTTTGTTAAAAAGTAACAATAGCTGGAAAAACTATGAGAATTTATGCGAAGCAATAGAAAATGTAGAAATTGCAATTAATGATAAAAATATTGTAAGAGGAAAAATAAAAGAATTAAGAAGTGTCCTTAAAAAAGGACAAAAAGCAACAGAAATGTTCTTTGAATTTTACAATATTGATGAAGGAAAACATTTAAAGCCATTAAATGGAACTAAAGGAGACTATTGTTTTAATACTGACGATGCAGAAAATGAATGTATGTATTTAGATGCAATTGAAACTTATGAATATTTTGTAAAGCTAGATGATAAATAAGAGGTGATATGAATGTTAGTTGAAATAGAATTAATTTCAGAAGCTATATTTGGAAATGGTGAAGCTACAACAAGTTTTGTTGATATGGAGGTTTTAAAAGATGAAAATAGACTTCCATATTTCAAAGGGAAAACTTTTAAAGGAAAATTAAGAGAAGAGGCTGAATTTATAAATCAGTATTTGTTTGGAGAAGATAATACTCTTATAGAAGGGTTATTTGGAAAAGAGGATGGAAATGATACAAAACTTAGATTTTCAGATTGTAAATTAGATGAAAAAATAATTAATAATATTAAGTATGGCATTAAAAAAAATATATTTACTCAAGATGATATAGAAAAGGCATTTACTGATGTAAGAACATTTACTTCTATAAATGATGATGGTGTTTCAGAAAAAGGAACATTAAGGCAAAGTAGAGTAGTGAAAAAGGGAATAAAGTTATATTGTACAATAAATCACAAAGAAGAGTTAACTATTAAGGAAAAAGGAATTATTGCTTGTAGTCTTTCATCATTAAGAAATATAGGCACAATGGAAAGCAGAGGAAAGGGACAAGTTATATGTAGAGTAATTGAAAATAATCAAGATGTTACAAATAAAATTATTAATGAATTTGAAAAGGTGGTGTTTTAATTGGCAAAGTATATAAGATATGATTTAAAAAATTTAGAAGAAATAAAAATCACACCAACAATTAATCAATCAGATGCTAATTTTTCAAAAAGTTATATTTCAGGTTCTTCTGTTAGAGGAGCTTGTATATCAAAGTATATTCAAAATAAAAAAATTGCAAATTTAAATGAAGGATTAAGTAAAGAACTATTTTTAAAAGGTGGTTTAAAGTTCTTAAATGCATATCCTTTAAAAAAGGAAAGAAGCCTACCTTTTCCAAGTTGTTATTATGCTTTAAAAGATGAGATGAAAAAGCAAAGTAAAGAAGAATTATCAATAACATGTAGCTCAGATATGGAAAAAGGAAAAAATTATACAAAGGTAAAAGGAAAAGAGTTTGTATTATTTGGTAATAAAAAGAGCTTAAAGGAAATATCAGTATCAAAGGAAGAATATCTTCATATAAGAAAACCTGAAAAAAATACTAAAGATAATAAGATTTTTAGATATGAAGTAATTAAAGCTAATGAAATGTTTAGAGGATATATAAAAGTAGAAGATAAATTTGAAGAAAATATAGACGAAATTTTAGAATTAATAAATGACAACTTTTACATTGGAGGGTCAAAAGGTTCAGGCTATGGTTTATGTAAAATATATAATACAAAGGTTTTAGATGAAAATCCAGAGTATGAATATTTTGATGAAGTTATTGGTATAGATGAAGAAGAAGAAAGAATATATATTTATGCATTATCTGACATTATTTATAGAAATAAATTAGGACAATATAAAACTATTTTTGATGAAGAATTTATAGCTAAGAATATAGGTGTAGATAAAGTAAAGATTAATAAGGAATGTTATGTAGATACAGAGTACTGTACTTCTTTCAATAATAAATGGGGATATAGGCAACCAATAATATCTGCAATAAAAGCTGGAAGCATAATATCTTATGATATTGAAGAAGGAGAAATAGATTTAGATAAAGTTATAAAATTCATTGATTCTGGAATAGGAGAAAGAAAAAATGATGGATATGGAAGATTTATTATATTAACTTCTTTAGATGGAAAAAATATTTACAAATATGAAGAAGAAAAAGAGGAAATAGAACTAGAAAGATTAAGTGATGATAAAACTGAGCAATTTAAACTTATATTAAATAGAATTTATAATTCAAGGCTTGAAAGTAAGATGCCAAATAAAGTTTTAAATATTAAGGAAAAGCTTACAAACTATAAAGATATTAATAAAAATCAGTGGGGCAAGTTATATAGATTGATGAATATTTTATTAGAAACTGATAAAAAAGAAGGAATTAATAAGGTAGAAGATTATTTTGAACATATAAATTCTAGACAAAGAAATAGAGATTTAGCAAATGCTTTAAAGAGGATAGAAATAAATGGAAAAGAATTAAAGGAATTTATTATTGAGTATTTAAACATGAGTATAGATGATTTTAGAAGTACTAATGAGTATGAAATATCTCTTGGAGATGTTCATTCTAGTTTAAATGAAGAAGATGTTTATAGATACAATGTAAGAGTTTTAAAAGAATTATTTAGATTAAACTTGAAAAAATCAAAGAAAGGAGAGAACTAGATATGGCATTGGCAAATGGAAGATATTTATTAAGATACAAAGTTTTAATGATTAATAAATCTGTTATGAATATATCAGATGAAAACAATGAACCTATTATTTTAAGAGACTTAGAAAATAGACAAGTATATATGCCAGGGACAACCATTGCTGGAGCTTTTAGAAGTTATGTTAAAAATAATAAGAAAATAAATGACAATGAGTTATTTGGAGATAAAAGATTAAGCAGATTTTTTATATATGATAGTTATGCTGAATTTGAAAAATATGAAACAAGACCTTCAGTAAAGATAGATGAACGTACAGGAGCAAATAAAAAAAATGGTAAGTTTGATAGAGCATATATAAGTGCAGGACATAAATTTAACTTAAATTTTGAGGTATATGCAGATTCAGAAGAAGATAAAGAAATTTATAAAAAAGTTGTTTATGAGCTACTTTTAGCACTAGACAATGGAGATATAATGATAGGTTCTTATAAGTCAATTGGTGCAGGATTTATGGAAATAAAAGATATATTTGAAGAGGATATAGATTTAAAAGATAAAAAGCAGTTATTTTCATATTTGAAAAAAGAAGAAAAATATAAAAGAATTGAAAAAAGTAGTTTACAATATGATGATGCTGAAAATATTGTAACCTTTGAATTAAAAGGAAACTTAAAAACTCCTATATTAATAAAAGGAAATGATTCTTTAGATTATACAAGACCAGATGGAGAAAATATAATTAATGCTAGTGGAAAATATTTTATTCCTGGAAGTTCTATAAAAGGAGTAGTAAGAAGTGAAAGCAGAAAAATTTTAAAGAGCTTAAATAAAGGATATATAGAAAAAAATATATTTGGCTCTTCTAATAATGATGAAGATAAAAGTGCTTCAAAAGTAAGATTTTTTGATGCTTTTATAGAGAAAGACTTGAAAGCTATATATAACAGAATAAAAATTGATAAATTTACAGGTGGAGTTAGAAAATCAGCAATATTAAATGATGAGCCTCTTACTGGAGATATTAAAATTATAGCAAAGTATTATTGTAATTATGAAGAACAAGACAAAGATGAAAAGGAAAAACAATGTAAGGAAAAAGAAATAAATACAGCAATAGGATTAATATCAATAATATTTAAAAATATTGCTATTGGTGAAGTAGCCTTTGGAAGTGGTAATAGCATTGGACGTGGAAGAGTAGATGGAAAAAGGTTAGTTATTAAAAAAGGAAATAAAACCTTATATGATTATGATTTTGAGAAAGAAAAAGAAATTGTAAATAATTTAAGTTTATATATTTCTGCATTAAGGGAGGCTTAGAAATGAGCAAAAATGTTAAATTTTTAGAGCTTAATAAAGAAAATTTACTTTCTTTTATTGAAGAAAAAAACATAAATTGTTTAAAAGATATAGATAACATAGAAAACTTATTAAATAAAGATGTGTTAAAAAATTTAAATTTACTTCAAGGAATAATATACAATTATGATTCAGTAAAGTTTGGAAATATAGAAGATTTAGATATTGATATAAACAATATAATTGAAGGAAGATTTTTTAATGAAACTTCAGAAATATCAATAAGAATAGAAAATGATGAAGTTGTAGGAAATATTGTATATGACAATGGAGATAAAAAATCATATATTGAAGGAAAATTTTTAATATATGACAAAGATAATAAAAACACTTTTGAAGAACTTTTAGTTAAAAAATATATAAATTATGATGAAGACAATCAAGCCTATATAGAATATATAAAACCATCAAAATTAAAATAGAGAGGAGGTTTAATAAAATGAACAAAAATAATAATTATAACAGAGAAAATTATAATAACAAAAATTCCAATTTTACTAAAAAAGAATTAATAACAAAGCAAAGTGTAGCACCATACAATTTTGTTCCATTACCTGAAAAAGCAGAAGTAATATCACAAAAGATAGAAGAACTTCAAAGTCATGCAGAAATTAATAAAGAAAAAAATAGTGGTTATATTGAATATGAAATAGAAAATATAACTCCATTGATTATTGGAAAAGGAAAAGAGAAGAAAGAGGCTAAAGATAATAAAGAAGAATCTTTCCTTATTGATAAGAAAAAAGAAAAGAAAAATGATAAAAATGTATATTTCTTTAAAAATGATAAGGGTGAATATACAATTCCAGGAAGCACAATGAGAGGTTTATTAAGAAATAATATGGCTATATTAAGCTTTAGTAATGTAAGTGAAGACATAGAAGATGGAAGATTTTATTTTAGAACCTTTGGAGTTGATAAGTTAGTTGATGATTATAAAGAAAGAATTGATTTAAAAACAAAACCTGTAAATGGGGAACAAATGCTTATGCCTCACAGGGTAAAAACAGGTTATATATATAGAAAATCTCAATCAGAATATGAAGTTATCCCATCAAAAAAAATAAATGGACTTCCTTATCTAGTAATAAAAGAGCAGTATTTAAGAAGAATTGCACCTAAAGATTTGCCAATAAATTATATGTATACAGAAAAAATAGATGAATTAATAAAAAATAAAGATAAATATTCATTAACTGAAGCTGAAAAAGATTTGCCAAAAGATAAGAAAAAGGATATAGAAAAAGATAAACAAAAAGCAAAAGCAAACTTTTTAAGAACTATAAAAAATAGGAGTTTTAAACTTAGTGCTAAGCCTTTAAAAGTTTCTTATGAAATATCAGGTGCAAGAACTGTAAGTAAAATAGGACATCTTGGTGATTTTAAAAATGAAGGATTTTTATTAACTTCAAGCCATATAGACAAAAAACTTGTACATTATATAATACCTTGTGAAGAAGATGCAAATTTAACTCCAGTAGTATTTAAAAAAGGTGAAGAAAACTATAAATATATTGAATATTATAATGATGACATTGTTCGTACTAAAAAAGCAAGAATAGAAGAAGGTGGCCAAATAAAACTTCAAAAAGATTTTGAATATTATGGTTTACCAAGTGATGTAGGATATGAAAATGGAAAACCTATATTCTATGGAGAATATAAAGGAAGTTATTATTTTGGATTTACTCCTTATTTAAGAGTACCTTATGATAACAATATAAAACAAGGTATAAATGATAAGTATAAAAATATTAATGGTTTTTCATATGTAGATAAATTATTTGGTTTTGCTAGTAAAGAAAATAATTATAAAGGATTATTAAGCTTTGAAGACTGTATATATGAAGGCTCTCAAAAACCTAATTTTACCAGAACCTATAATGTTATTTTAGGTGAACCACATCCAACTTCATATAATTTATACTTAAAACAGGATATAAATGGAGATAAAAAGGAAATTATAAATTACAATGACTCCTTTGAAATAAGAGGAATTAAGCAATATTGGATAAAAAATTATGTAACAGAAAGTGAAATAAAACCAAATTCAAAAGTAGATTCTATATTGCATCCTATAGATAAAGGAAGTAGCTTTAGGGGAAAAATTCATTTTAGTAATTTAACTGATGAGGAGCTTGGACTTTTATTATGGGCATTAAAAGTAGAAGAAAATTCACATGAAAATATTGGAATGGGTAAGCCTTTTGGTTTTGGACATATTGTAATTAAAGGCATTAACTTAAAGCTTGAAGATTATGAAAATAAATATTTAAGTATGTCTGTTAATTGTTTTAAGGATGGAAATAAAGAAAAATTTATTGAAGCATATAAAAAATCACTAGGAGATAAAATAAATTCTAAACCAATAAAAGATTTTATACTAATAAAAACTAATGTAATTGAAGAAAAAGATAAAAATAAATTTAGATATATGGAAATAGAATTTAGAGATGATTCTAACAAAAGGATTAATGAATTTACTTTATTTGAACCATTACCTAATATATCTGAGCAAATAGAGATATTATCAGGAAAAAAGATAATAAAAAAGAAAGAAATAACTAATAGTAATTCAAATAGAGGAAACTATTCAAATAAAAGAAATACTAACAACTTTAATAAAAGTGGAAAACATATTAGTTATAGAGACAAAGATAATGAAAGTTTTGGTAATAGTACATTTGCAGAAGCATTTAAAAGAGCTAATAGTAAAAAATAACATTTATGATTTTTTAAAGAATCATAATATTAAGAAATAAAAATGAAAAAAAGCAGATAGCAAGAACTATCTGCTTTAAAGAAGAGCAGTAAAACTACTCTTTAAAAATACCAGCAACACATCCAACTACCTTACCAATAGTAAATCCAATAGCAGAGATTATAGGAGAATAAAATGAACATAAAGTAGTAGATTTACCAACAGAATCAGCAATAATTGCATCAATACAAATATCTTTAAAAGTTTTGTCCATAAAAATCAGCTCCTTAATAAGTTATTTTATGAAGTAATAATATCAAATTAACTGGACAATTTTTTATATATGGAGGAATTTATTTATGAAAAATAAAGATATAGCTTTTTTAAAAATAATTCAATATATAATTTCTAATAAAAATGTATCAAGAGGAGAGATTTATTCCTATTTTGATATTATTCCAGATGGCAAAGGAGGCTATAAAAATAATGGAAAATGGCCATTTGAGCAAAGAAGCCTATCTAGATATATTGATGAATTAGAGAGTTTAGAAATAATTAAAAAAAATGAAAGCAATATTTATAGTATAAATGATGAAAAGTTTATTGATAATAATAACAATAAAGAAAATAAGTTATTAGAACAATTATTATATGTTCTTCTTCAAAGCAGGGAATTAGAACTATTTAATCAAATAGGAAATATAGCTAATAAAAAAATTAATGAAGAATATGTTAATAAGATAATAAATGCTATTGATATTCCATTTGAAGAAGTAAAAATAGATGAAACCATTGAAGAAAAAATAAAACTTGCAATATGTAACTCTGAGAAAATAGAAATTCAATATAAAAATAAAAAATATAATATAATTCCAGTTGCAATTGTTAAAAATATGAACAAAAATAAAAAGTATTTATTTTATTTAGAGAGGAGAAAACTTGCCCATCCTTTTGATTTATCTAATATTAGAAGTGTAAAAATTTTAAATAAAAAAGATTTTCAAAAGGAAAAGTATATAGAAGAAATAGAAAGAAGATGGGATATTGATGGGGGAAACCCTCAAGAGGTAGAGGTTCTATTTTTTGATAAAGCTACTTCAAGACTTAATGAGGAGTTATCAAAAGAAAAAATAGAAAATAATTTTGAAAAAACAGAAGATGGACAGATATATAAAGATACTATTGATGGCATAAATGACTTTAAAAAATGGATAAAAACCTTTGGTGATGAATGTATTATTTTAAAACCAGAAAAGTTAAGAGATGAAATCATTAATGATTACAATTTAAAAGAAGAAAGATATAAGAAGGTGATTAATAATGAAATATAATGATATTATAAATATTTACTCCTATATATGTAGTTTTGGCAATAAAGGAGTTAGTGTAGGAGAAATTATAAAAAAATTTAATATAAAAAAAAGAGATATAGTAAGTTTTTTAAAGGTAATGTCTAATTTTAGTGACAATATAGAATTTCATTATTATTCTCCTGAAGAAGATGTAGTATATGAGGATTTTGATGATATAGATGAAAGTACTATTATAGATATAAATGATAAAATATTTTATTTAAATAGTAGGCTTAGCTTAAATGATTCAACAAAAATTCAAGAAATAATTGAAGATTATGATATTAAGGTTTTAGATGGAGTAATAAATAAAATTAATGATGGACAAGCTCAAGATTTCACTTATATTACAAAAGGTAAGGGATTATCTGATAAACAAAAGAAACTTAAGGATGAAATAATTAAAGTTATAGGAATGGAAAGTATTATAGATTTAGAATACCATAATGGAGCTTCACATGAAAGATTAAGATATGTATCTATTATAGGTATGTATTATGAAAGAATATTAAAGAAATATATAGTTGTAATTAGTGATAAAAATGGTAAAATATCAGAACTATATCTACAAGATATAAAAGAAATTTATAAACTTTACAAAGATAAAAATGAGCTTTATAAGGATTTTAATATAAAAGATTATTTAAAGAGTATAAGAGATAAAGAGCTAACTTTTATTGTATTTGACGAAGCTAATGTAATAAAAAAGTTAGAGAATGTTTTTAAAAATTTTGGTTATAAAATAGAAGAAAAAGAGGATTATTATATTTTTACAGTTAATGTAGAGAACCCATTTAAATATAAAGAGTTTATAAATGGATTTGGAAGAAGTATTGTTGTGAAATATCCAGAAAATCTTAGAAAAAATATTTATGAGGAAAATGAAAAAGTTTTAGAAATTTATGAGGAGAGGAAGTAAATATGATAACAATAGGATTAGATGAATATGGTCATTTTGAACTTGAAGATTTTGCTTTTGTTGGTGGAGTTGTTTATGATGGAGATGATTACAAAGAAGAGGAACAGAGAATATTAAACTTTTTAAAAAATTGTTGTGAAGAGGTCAATGCAAATTATCCAGAAGACCTTCACTTTGATAAAAAAAGAAATAAAAATGGCAAGAAAAATGCTGTAAAAAAAGTGAAGGATTGTGTATCAAAAAATATAGCAACCTATTTAAAAGAAAATGGAAAATATCATATTGTTTGTATGGTAAGAGATAATACATATAGAAAAGATTACAATACTAAAAGTAATTTAATAGATGATAATTTTGCAGGAAATAGATATGAGCATATGATGTGTGAAACAATAAATAACATTATATTTAATAATATATTAAAAGAGGAAAAAGATATAAATCTAAATATAGCAACTAGAATATCAGTAATACCTTTAGAGCAAAAAAATATGATTAAACAGTTTGAAAAGCTTGGATATAAACAAAAAGGAGACAAGACTACTTCATATACCTCTAAAAATGATGTGAAATTTCCTAGCAAAATGTTTTTTGGGACAGATGAGAAAACTTTTAAAACATTTTTATCTACAATAATGCTTTATAAGAGAAATAAGAATAAAAGTGATAAAGAAGAAATTAACTTTAATAAAATTAATATAACATCAATAGATTATAAAGATAGTGAGGACATGGCTTTTTTATATCTATCTGATTTTATTTGCAATTATATAAAAAATAGTTATTTAAAAGAGAGCTTCAATAAGGAATATAGTTATAAGTTTGATTTTAATGAGTTTTATAAAGATGCTTTAGAAATAAGTGCTAATAAAGAACCTTATATATGGGTATATGAAGATATAGATGGAATATATAATAAGATTATGGACAGCTATTATGAAAGAAATTTATTTAATGTTTTAAGTTATCTTTATGATGGCTCTAAAAGTGAAAGTAAATATGCTAAGTTTTATAATGAATATTGGTTTAAAAAGATACTTAATAAATTAAAAGGATATAAAATTACAGAGATTGAAAATGCAATAAATCTATTAGAAGAAAATATAAAAGAAGATTCTTTAAAATTAGATTTTATATTTAAAGGCTTGAAAAAAATAATAATGGAAGATGAAGAGCTAAAAAAAGAGAGAAGATATAATGAGATAAACTACAAATTAGCAGATTTAGGCTTAAGAATATATAACCATAAAGGTGATATTAAAAAGAGTGATGAACAGTTTGAAATATGTAAAAAATTAAAAGATAATGTTTCAATAGAAAAGTATTTAGAAACAGTAAATAGACAATCAGTTAATTGCTCTAATAAGTTTGAATTTGAAAGGGCATTAGAGTTATCAGAATATAATGAAGAATGCTTTAAAATAATAAAAGAAACAAAAAAAGAAATAGCAGAGCTTAATGAAAATAAAGGAGAGGCTTCATGGAAGGTTTCAGAACTTGGAAAATGTTTAAGTTCAAGTGGACAATATCTTGCATTCATGAGAAAAGAGGAGGCTATTAAAAAGTTTGAGGAAGCAATAGAAGAATTTAATGGAGAAGAGAAAAATATAAGACAAACACTTTCTTATATATTACATTTTGCAATAGATAATAATGACAAAGATTTATATGAAAAAAATTGTGTAAAATATTTTTATGGAGCAGAGAGCTTTGAAGAACAATTTGATAATATAATAAATGGTACATTTAAAGGAAGCGATAGAGATTATGGATTATATGTGTTTATTAAAGCTTTAGACACAATGTATTCTAAGGAAGTAAAACTTGATTTTATTAATAAAATAAGAACAACAGATTATAAAAATAAGTTAGAATTTAAAATTGATTCACACCCATGGGAACTTATATACAAGCATCTAGCAAGTTTATATTTAAAAAAGGATGAAGAAAAGTATTTTAAAGATTGCATAGAAAAGGCTTTAAATATAAAAGAAAATAGTTTAACAGTAGAAATAATAAAATATTCTATTGAATTAGAAAAACTTTCTATATTAGATGATGTAAAGGGATTAAATAAAAAAATAAATGAATTTAAAAAACTTATTGATGATAAGGATATAACATATTTTAAGGATTGTATAAAAGAAAATAATATTGACACTTATAAAAATATTATTAATAAATTTACATTTATGTATTCATAAAAAAGCTAAGCTTAAATATAAGCTTGTTAAGTTATCCTATTAGGAGATATAAAAAAATAAAGCTGTTGCACCATATAAAATTTATGTGTGCAACAGCAATTAACAAAAGTTAGAAAGTTGATAAAGGTTATAAAAAACATAAGAAACTAAACAAAAATAGAAGAAATAACACTAAAATCAAAGAAAAAGTAGAAAAAGACTAATCAGAGAAGAAACCTAAAAATACACCAATACCACAACCAACTTTAGAACCAGGAGGACCAGCAATAGAAAAACCAATTTTAGAGCCAACCTTGGCACCTAAAATAGCATTAGCACAAGAATTTTTAAAATCTGACATAAAAACACCATCCTTAAAAAATATAATATATGAACTAAATAGTTTTTAGAATATTAAATAGAAGAAATAAGCTGTCAAATATAAAAGTGCAGTGTTCACAAAATGAAGGAACTAACAATCAGAAATTAAGCAGAAAATAAAACGAGGACAGCCAAAGCAAGAACGCTTACAACACATAAAATCACCTCCAAGAAAAATAAAAGAAAGAGGAAAGGCTAATCAGAGAATAGCCCTACAAAAGACCCAATAGCACCACCAACCCTAGCACCAACAGTAGATCCAATAGGACCACCAAAAGCACCGATAGCAGCTCCAACAGAACCACCAATAGCAGCACCAGTAGAACCACCTAAAAGAGCATTAGCACAAGAATCTTTAAAGTTTGCCATAAAAAACACCATCCTTAAAAAATATTATGATAAAAATATAACATATGAACTAGACAATTTTTAAAAAGAAGAGATAAATTATTAAATCTAAAAGTGCAGTAATCATAAAATAAAGGAACTAACAATCAGAAATTAAGCAGAAAATAAAATGAGGACAACCAAAACAAGAACGCTTAGAACACATAAAATCACCTCCACAAAATAAATAAGATAAAGGTAAATGCAATAAGAAGAAGTAATGAACTTTTATGAGTTAATAATAACATATAGGCTGGACAGATTTTATAAAATTCATAGACAAAAATAAATAAAATATGATAAAATATAAGCATCGAGTGAAGAAAAGCAAATCTGCGTAACCCCAAAAACCCCTAAAAAAGGGGGGAGGTTGCGTAAAAAAAGAAAAACTCGAGAAAATGGCTTAAACACTAGCTTTCAAAGGAATTTAAGAAAATACGCAACCTAAAAATACATACTAAATTTAAAGAAAAATTAAAAAGTAAAAGGGGGTTGCGTAAAATGGCAAAATTAGACCGCATGAACACTAGGTTTCAGAGGGGTGCTATGGAAATTAAATTAGACCTGATTAAGGGATTGTCACCAAGAACATATTTTATGATTAGGAATGTTACAGAAGTAGAT
>Ga0352976_1003081_pt1 | contig 17206 bp, 1 predicted proteins | sample Cowrumrumenfluid_FD_205949 | JGI IMG/M metagenome (GOLD analysis project Ga0352976, IMG submission 205949) | Metatranscriptome of Cow rumen microbial communities from the University of Illinois at Urbana-Champaign, USA - Cow X-1 rumen fluid... | ecosystem: Host-associated > Mammals > Digestive...
CACAAAAATGCGTGTAAAATCTTATGAGCAAATAAAGCGAGAGCAGGAAGCAATGAAAGAAAAAAAGAAAAAGGCCATCATGGACATATTAACCAGTGCTAAAAACAATCCAAAATTTGGCAAGCTTTTAACCTATTCTTTCAATTCCTTAGATAAAATGATAACACCCCCGGGGTCGGACGTACGTCTCAATGCTCAATTAATTATCGAAACGGGGGGTATCGAAATCTTAAAATCCATCGCTTTAAAAAATTCCAATAATGAACAAATTTGTAAACTTATTGGTGATATTATTTTAAAGTTAACTTCACAACATTTCAAAGTAGACCAAGAATTAGCTCAGAAATTCGTTGCAGCAAAAGGCCACGAAGCTGTTATTGAAATGGTTCTTAGTAAAAACAAAGGGCCAGGAACAATACCTTTGATTAAATGCGTAAATAATTTATGTCAAGTGCCACAATTAGTCAATAAATTATTAGACGCCGGTATCGCTGAAACTGTTAAATTAGTCAACGACTTATATGCTGATGATATCTACGTCATTAGACTGAATTTAGACACCATGAAAAGAATCTCAAATCAAAAAAATGGACGTGACTTTATAGTCAAGAGAGGTATAGTCCCCAGTATTTTAACCACTATAAAAAAATGTGGAAGTCGTTCTGATGCCAATGCGGTCATTAATGGTTTAACATTAGCTGATAATTTATGTCGTAATGAAGAAGGAAAAAAAGAAGTCAAAGATGCTGAAGCTCCAGTTATTCTTTGTGATGTAGTCGAAACTTTTTCTGAAAATACTAAAATCATTAATAAAGCTGCCAAAATTTTGACAAAAATTATGACTAAACCTGACCTGGAAATGCTTCTAGAAAAGTTGAGACAAAGTTCTAAAAAATTAGATACCAGTGATAGTCAGGAAATCATCGATGAAATAAAAGATAACTTAACTCAGGTATCTAATTTGATGTTAGTCGATGATTTACGTAAAATTATCTGCGAGCCAAAAAACTTTGATATGTTGGTCGATTTATTTAATAAAGAATGTAAAATAGATTTAACAAATAAAAAGCCTGGATATGTTAAAAGTTATATTCAAAGTCAAAAACAATTTATGACTTTGTTTAAAAGAGCCTTCGATCAAATGCCAGATTGTCTCGATAAAACCACGGAACAAGGCCAAAAATGTGAAGAGTTAATAAATAATATAAATAACTGCATAAAGAAGAATTGGAATTCGGTAAAATCCAATGATGAAAAACTGAAAAAAGAAGGAGATAAAAATGGTGAATTAATTCCTATGAAAAATGCCTTTAAAGGTTTTTTCACNGCTTATAGTCATATTATAAAGCAAAATAATGATAGGAAATCCGAGGAAGAAAAAAAAGAAAAAGATTGGATTGATTTACTGAATTATATCATCGGTGATGTCATATCTAATGGAAAAGAATATTTCGGAGAAGACGAAAAACCTAATTATTCTGGATCTAATATACTTAAAATTGCTGATGATATAATTAATGAATCAAAACCAGAAGAAATTCTGGAATTACCTAAAAATATAAAAAAATGCTTCAATTATATTAAAAGTGTCATCGGATTTAGTGATAATTGGAAAACATTAAAAAATGATTTAGAGGTAGTGCAAAATACGAATAAAAAAGAAGATCATGAAAGTGAACTAAAAAAAGATATGATTCCAGTTATAACTAAATTCATGGATGGTAAATATAAATTCCGAAGTCCCAACCTTATTAATTTGAATATTTTAGATGACTATTTAACCCAACCTTTTGTCGATGAGTTGCTTTCAAAAAAAGGTGATGTAAAATCCAATCCTAATTTAGAATTAAATTACATTAATGCGATAAATTCAGTAATGGCTCGACCTTTTTATACTTCATCGACAGTGCTTAAAGAAGTCGACGGAGGCGATGAAGAAGTAAATGAAGACGAAGAATTAAAAGAGCCTAAAAATGATGAAATCGAAAAAAAGATTACTTCAAAAGGAAGCATCTTATTAAAAAGATTAATACCTCTAGAAGAATATTTAAAACAAGTAAAAGAATTTAAAAAAAATGCTAACTCATTCAACCCGGAAACAAGCAACGTTGAAGATACGTTAAAATTAGAAGATAATTTAATATATCAAAACTGTGCTTTAAACGTTGACGAATTTTTCGATGCTGGAATGAACGATGTTTTCACTACATTACGTGATTTAATTAAAAAAGAAATGAGCTTCATTGAAGGATTTAAACGTTTAAAAGCGAATGAAAATAACCCGAAATATAAAGAAATCTGTGATGCTTCGAATAAAAGACTTCATTTACTTTTAGGAACTTTAAGAAAATTAGAAGATCAAGGTATTGATAAATATAATAATACAAAAGAAGATAAATATAATAAGTTATTAAAAGATATTATCAATTTGAATTCAGAAGTAATAACAAAATCAACTGATAGTCCTAATTTAATCGAACATTTGGATCAATTAAGAAATAATGTCGCTTTCTTGCGTGATAATGAGAATCAATTAGCGGATGAAAAAGGTACAATCCCATCCGAATTATACGTCAATTCATTAATGAAGTTATTATCCAAATCTGTAAATGATGAAGAATTATGTGATGCCATAACTAAAACTTTAATCGCCTTTGCGAATAAAAAACCTGGAATCTGTAATACTTTAGTTAAATCAGGATGTCCTAGATTGCTTTTGCAAACTATGGACAAAACACAGAATAAGAATTTCGCGAATAATAATATGGAATTAATTAAAACGATAACATTATCCTCCCAGGAAAATGCCAACATCATCGGTAATCAAAATATTTTAATGAAATTATTTGAAATAAGGTCTAAATTTGCCAGTTCTGATAATATAACTAAAAATGGTGATTTGATCGCTAATGAATTGACCAAATTACCCGGACAAGCTAAATTAACTGATGGAATTATCAAAGACGCGATAAAAGAATTCCACGAAAATGTTCAAAAAGATTTTAAAAACGAAGAAAATAAAAATAAGATATTAAACAACGAAGAAATAATAAACTCATTTACTTCTAATAAAGAAGCGATTAAATCGCTTTTGGAGCCTGAATTCATCAAAGATTTAAATAAAGCCTGTGATATGACTTCAAATGACGATGAAGTTTCTATAACTATTGATAAATTATTACAAAATCATGCTGGTATATATAAAAAAATTAAAGATAATATTCCTTCAAAAGAAGACGAAAGACATAAAGATATTGTGGATAGTACTTTAAAAGTCATCGAAAAAAAATCACATTTTGCTGAACCTTTGTTACTTAATTGTAAAATATTATCCGATTATGTAAAAGATGATACTTTATATAATAACCATTTAAAAGACAAAGTTGACGATAAATTAGTCGACGAATTATTCGAAATTGAAGATAATTATTTAGATAACCCAGAAATCACGAAAGAAATAAATAACCTTTTATGTTATTTATCTCTCCGAAATCCAAAATTAGCAGAGACGATCATCAAAAAAGGCGGATTATCAAAAGTCATCGAAGAGCTAAAATCAGTCGCTGATTTAAATGATGATAATAGTAAAATGCTTAAATTGAATGGATTAAAAATGCTTAATTCATTATTGAATAATAATAAAAACTTGGATGAATTTTTGAACGCCGGAGGCGTTGATTTAATTAATAAAATAGTCAAAAACGAAGTGGACAACGCCCCCCATACTAAAATCAAAGAAGACCCTGATAATATGAATCCAAGTGATAAATATTTAACCAAAGGAACAATAAGTACAAAAACACCCGAACAATTAAAGGAAGAAGAAAAATTAGGAATTAACTCTTTTGCAAATTTAGGCTTAAGTAAAGAAGAAGCTGATAAAAAAAGAACAGAGATATTAAATGATATTAAAGAAAATAAAAGAAAAGATTCGAATGATTCAAGTACAACTGGGGAAGAAGAAAGCCCTACAGAAGATTCAGATAATTACTTCGTTCAATGTCTCAAAATCATTAATAAAGGATTAGACAATGGTAAGAACGAATTCGTCGATGATAAAACTGTCAAAAATTTAACTAATTTAGCCACAGTTAATTTCCCTGATAAATTCATATTCAATGAAATAGCATCTATTTTATCTAATAAAAACGTTAAATTAAACCCTGATGCTGTCGAAGACATAAAAGATTTAATGAAATTGGCATTATCAAATCGTGCTCAGTTTTATAATGATAGCAACGTGGGTCAAAAAGTCAAAGCCATTGAAGATAAAATCGCGAAAATGTTAATGAATGATTTAAGATATAAAACAGGACTTAAAAATGCTATTAAAGATAAAGGATTTAATAATAAGCCTCTTCCTGGTAAATTAAAAGGTGATAGATTTAGTAGTAGTGTTCCTAAAAAAAAGGAAGAAAAAGAAGAAAAAAGAATGCCGGGAAAATTAAAAGATAAGCACTTTAATTGGCTTTCTGAGAAAAAATATCAGGGTGATGCGGCAAGACCTTTACCTGGTAAATTAAAAAATAGATTTAGAATAAAGCCTAAGGAAAAAAAGCCTGAATTAAAAAAAATAGTAACGCAAAAAAATAGAGGAAAATTCGAAAATAGAGAAAAATTAAATTTAAATGACCAAAAACAGAATGAAAAAGGTATTGAATTATATGATAAAAAAGGAAATAAATTAGCAGGGACGTACGTCCCTGCTCCTAAAGATGGAGAAAAATATGATTTATATGATAAAGAAGGAAATAAATTAGATGGAAAATATAAAAAAGTCAAAGGAAAAACTAAAATATATGATAAAAATGGAAATAAATTAGATGATAATTATACTCCCATAATAGCAGAAGCTCCTGAACAAGAAATATATGATAAATATGGAAATAAATTAAAAGGTAATTATCTCAAACTTCTTAATCCATTGCAAGGAACAAAAGTTTATAATAAGGATGGAGAACCCTTAGATGATAAATATGCAAATATTTTATCAAGTCTTCCTACTGAAGATGTTTTTGATAAAGATGGAAATAAATTAGATGGAATGTTCAAGAAAGTCGAAGATGATAATGATAAAAAAGAATTATATGACAAAAAAGGAAATAAATTAGATGGAACTTATAAAAAAATATTATCAAATGCACCCCATGAAGATTTATATGATAAAGATGGAAATATATTAGAAGGTCCTTATAAGAAAATACTCGCTAAATATCCTTGTATTAATCTATATAATAAAAATGGAAATAAATTAGACGGAAAATATGCTAATATATTATCAGATATTCCTACCGAAGAAGTATACGATAAAAATGGAAATTTATTAGAAGGTATTTTCTTAAAAGATAATGACGATGAAACACCTTATATAAAAGCCTATGATAAAAGCGGAAAACAATTAAAAGGTATATATAGACCAGTGGAACCCAACGTACCTGGGGAAGAGGTATACGATAAAAATAAGAATAAATTAGAAGGTAAATATACAAAAGTAATTCCAGATATAGTCGAAGGTGAAGCCTTCGACAAAAAAGGTAATAAATTAGACGGAATTTTCAAAAAAATAAGTCCTAAAGCTTTAATTCAAGGAAAAAATTTATATAGTAAAGATGGAAAAAAATTAGATGGAACTTATGAAAATTTAGAAGATAAAACTAAAGGAGATGAATTATATGATAAAAATAAAAATAAATTAGATGGTACTTATAAAAAAATAGCAGGTGATATACCTAAGGAAGATGTATATGATGAATATGGAAATAAATTATTAGGGAAATACAGAAAAATATTATCAGATATTCCTTTAGAAAATACATACGATGTTAATGGAAATAAATTAAATGAAAATTATGCTCCAATATTATCTAGTATAAAGCCTGAAGAATTTTATGATAAAAACGGAAATAAATTAAATGGAATATATTCCAAAAATGAAAGTGAGGAAGATAAAGGAATTGAATTATATAATAAAAAAGGAAGTAAATTACCCGGAATTTATTACAAAGTAAAAGACGATTTGAAATCTGGTATAGAAGGATATGATAAAAACAAGAAAAAATTAGATGGAAAATATCGTAAAATTGATGATGATTCATTCCCCGAAAGACCAAATGAAGAAATATTCGATGAACTCGGGAATAAATTCGAAGGAACATATAAAGAAGATAAACCTGTTTTAACCGGGGATGAATTATATGATGAAAATGGAAATAAATTAGATGGAAATTATAAGAAATTAATAAGCGATAAAAAACCCGAAGAAGAAGCATACGATAATAAAGGGAATAAATTACCCGATGATTATCAAAAAGTTAATGAGATAATTCCTTCAATCGAAGCCTTTGATAAAAACGGAGAAAAACTTGATGGTAAATTTATCAATATTAAATCTGATTATCCTTGTAAAGAATTATACGATAAAGATAAAAATAAATTAGAAGGTATTTTCAAAAAATTAGCTGATAATGCCACTCTTTATTATGAAGCCTATGATGAAGAGGGTAATAAAATAGAAGGAGTATTTAAAAGAGATGAAGATGAAGAGGGCGGCGAAATTTTTGATAAAAAAGGAAATAAATTAGATGGAACTTATAGAAGAGAAGATTCAGAAATAGAAGACGATGTTTATGATAAATTAGGAAATAAATTAGAAGGTACTTTTAAGCAAATTGAAGAATCATCTTCAGAGTCTGGAGATGATTTATATGATGCCAAAGGGAATAAATTAGATGGGAAATATAAGAGATTAGAAGATGAAATTAATCCTGTGGAATTATATGATAAAGAAGGAAATAAATTAGATGGAGTTTATAAAAAAATAGTAGGAGAAGTAGTCCCTGATGAATTATATGACATATACGGAAATAAATTAGATGGAAAATATCGTAAATTAGAAGGCAATTTAACAGGTATTGAATCTTATGATAAAAATAAAAATAAATTAAACGATAAATACGCCAAAATAATATCAAGTATCCCCGAAGAAAAAATATTTGATAAAGACGGAAATAAATTAGGCTCTGTATTCGGTAAAAGCGAAGAAGAAACTCCGGTTGATGATGCCTATGATAAAGCAGGAAATAAATTAGATGGTGTATATTCAAGATCTAATGATGATACTCCCGGTATCCAAATATATGATAAAGCAGGTAATAAATTAGACGGTGCTTATAATAAAAAAGAATTAATACCACAAGATGAAATACATAAAGACGGGAAAATCTTAGATGGAAATTATCAGCAAATTGTGGGAGATATTCCTAAAAATAAAGAAATATATGATAAAAATGGAAATAAATTAGATGATAATTATAAAAAAATTAATATATCAGAAATTCCTTCTGAAGAATTATATGATAAAAAAGGAAATAAATTAGACGGTAAATATATCAATATAGAATCGAATCTACCTTCACAAGATTTATACGATAAAAACGGTAATAAAGTAAATGGTATATATCGTAAAATAGAAGACGAGAATCCAATAACAGAAGGATATGATAAAAGCGGAAATAAATTAGATGGATTATATAAGAAAAATGAACCCAATACACCAGGAGATGAATTATATGATAAAGAAGGAAATAAACTAGATGGAACTTATAAAAAACTTGATAAAGAAGTTCCTTCAGAAGATATATTCGATAAATATGGTAACTATTTATCTAATAAATACTACAAAGTCAATCCTGAATCGAATTTACCTGGAATAGAAATATATGATAAAAACGGTATTAAATATTCAGGATTATATCGAGATTCTGCTTTGGATACCCAAGCAGAAGACTTGTTCGATAAAGAAGGAAAAAGACTGGATGGTAAATATAAGAAAGTCATAGGAGAAATTCCTACTAAAGAAATATATGATAAAAATGGGAATAAATTAGATGATAATTATAAAAAAATAGAATCAGATATACCCGGTATTAATGTCTATGATAAAAATGGAAAAAAATTAGAGAATAAATATGCTAATTTAATCTCCAGTCTTCGTGGTAATAATCTCGCAGATGAAAAAGGTAATAAATTAAGTGGTATATATCGTAAGGTCGACCCAGAAAAAGAAATCAAAAAATTACCAAGAAAATTAATCGACTTTTTCGAAAATTACGGAAAAGATCAAAACGATAAATCAAAAATTCCTTTAAATATTAAAAAGCTAAAAAATAGATTTGGAGCCTTTGACAAATCTGGTGTGAAAAATAAAAATAATGGCGCTGCTAGAAAAATGGGAAAGCCAAATTTATTTAATAAAGGGGGGGATAAATTGGATAAAAACGTTATAAAAACTGATTCGAAATCACCTTTATTAGATTTATATGATAAAGGCAAAAAAAAATTAGATGGAAAGTATAAAAAAATTTTTGGAGAAGAACCCAAAGAAGAAATCTTCAATAAAAAAGGAGGTAAATTATCGGGAGAATATAAGAAAGTTTTAGATGATTCTAAAGGTGAAGAAGTCTACGATAAAAATGGAAAAAAATTAGAAGATAATTATATCAAAGTCATCTCATGTTTACCTAAAATGCTACTTAATAATAAAAACAAAAATAAATTAAATGGAATATATAAAAAAGAAGACAAAGAAGAACCTATTACAGATATCTATGATAAAGACGGAAATAAATTAGAAGGGAAATATACAAAATTAGACTCCGAATTTCCATTAGCTGATGTATATAATAAAAAAGCTGGAGATGTTTATATTAAGATAATGAATGATGAACCTGGCGAAGAAGCTTATAATAAAGATGGAAAAAAATTAGATGGAGATCATAAAGAAGTAGACCCTAATTTTATTGGGGAAAAGTTATATGATAAAGATGGGGTTTTATTAGGAGATAATTTCATAAAATTATTACCAAGTATAAAAGGTCATGAATTATATAATAAAAATAAGAAAAAATTAGACGGAACTTTCATTAAAATTCCATCTAGTATTAAAGGAGAAGAACTCTATGATGCAAATAAAAATAAATTAAACGGAATGTATAAGAAAAATCCTGAAGGAATTGAAGGAGAAAAATTATATGATAAAGACGGAAATAAATTAGATGGAACTTATAATAAATTAGACTCAAAAGAACCAGGGTTAGAATTATATGATAATTCAGGCAATAAATTAGACGGTTTATATCGCAAAGCTGAAACTGATATTCCCCAAGATGAATTATTAGATAAAAACGGAAATAAATTAGAAGGTAAATATATAAAAGTATATTCAGACCCTGAAGGTATAGAAGCTTATGATAAAGACGGAAATAAATTAGATGGAACTTATAAAAAAGAAGAAGAGTCTTCTATAGAACCTATTATTGGATATAATGAAGAAGGTAATAAATTAGATGGGGTATTTAAACAATGTGATGATAAAGATGATAAAGATGGTATACCTATATTTGATAAAAAAGGAAGTAAATTATATTCTAAATGCAAAAAAATTTCAGATAATGCCACTATTGAAAATGTTTATGATAAAAATGGAAATAAATTAGACGGAACTTTCCAAAAAGATGATGATAAAGAACCAGAAACTGAATATCTTAATAAATTCGGAAATAAATTATATAATAAATATAAGCGAATAAATCCAGAAAATAAAAGTTATAATATTTATGATAAAGATGGAAATAAATTAGACGGAACTTATAAAAAAATAATAGGCGATATAATACCAGAGAAAAATATCTTCGATAAAAATGGTAAAAAAATCACCTCACCAATGAGAAAAATTGAAGATAATATTAAACCAATAGATGTCTATGATAAAAACGGAAATAAATTAGATGGTAAATATGTGCATCCTATATCATCTATACCTAGTGAAGAATTATATGATAAAAACAAAAAAAAAATTAAACGGTATTTTCAGGAAAGTAGAGCCAAGTATCCCAGGACCTGATGCTTATGATATTAATGGAAATAAATTATCAGGTAATTATAAAAAAGTTAAAGAGGATGATCCTAAAGGTGAAGAAATATATGATGAAGAAGGAAATAAATTAGATGGAGTTTATCGAAATATTGATAACGATGAACCAGGAATTGAATTATATGATAAAAATGGAAAAAAATTAGACGGAAAATATAAGAGCTTAATTGGGGAATCTCCTTCAGAAAAAGAATTATATGATAAAGAGGGAAATAAATTAGATGGAACTTATTATAAAGCTGATGATAATATACCCAGGGATGAAATATATGATAAAAATGGAAATAAATTAGATGATGATTGTATTAATATAATATCATCTCTTCCTGAAAATGAATTTTATGATTCAAATGGAAATAAATTAACTGGATTATATAATAAAGATGAACCTCAAGATATTGAAGAAGATTTATATGATGTAAACGGCGTTAAATTAACTGGTAAATATCATAAAATAATTAAACCAAATGAATCCAATGAAGATATATATGATAAAAATGGAAATAAATTAGAAGGAAATTATTACAAAAAAGGAATGAAAGATTTATCCGGGGTTGATGTCTTTGATAAAAATGGAAATAAATTAGATGGAAAATATGCTAATATATTATCTGATTTACCTCAGGATGATATCTTTGATAAAAATGGAAATAAATTATTCGGATTATATAAAAAAATAGATTCGAATGTTCCTTTAGAAGAAGTATATGATAAAGACGGAAATAAATTAGATGGAGTATATACTAAAACTGAAAATAACGAAAAAGGTGAAGAAGTATATGATAAAGACGGAAATAAATTAGACGGAAAATATGAAAAAGTTAATTCAGACGTACCCAATGATGAAGCCTACGATGCTTTTGGAAATAAATTAGATGGAACTTATAAAAAAGCAAAAGATGGTGAACAAGGTAATGCATTATATGATAAAGACGGAAATAAGTTAGATGGAACTTATAAAAAATTAGAAAACGATGCTCCTAGTATTGAAATTTTCAATCAAAATAAAAATAAATTAGATGGTACTTATAAGAAAGTAATAGGAGAAGAACCAAAAGAAGAAATATATGATAAAAACGGAAATAAATTAGAAGGTAAATATAACAAAATCGAGTCAAATATTCCTGGTATCGAAGCCTATGATAAAGATGGAAATAAATTAGATGATAAATATGTTAATATTTTATCAAATTTATCTTCTGAAGATATTTATGATAAAAATAAAAATAAAAAAAATGCAATGTATAGAAAAATAGAATCAGATATGCCCGTTGAAGAAGCCTATGACGCTATGGGCCATAAATTGCATGGTTCATATAAAAAAGCAAATAATGATGAGCCTGGTATTAATTTATTTGATAAATATGGAAATAAATTGGATGATACTTATAAAAAAGTTGATTCAGATGGACCCAGTGTTGAATTATATGATAAAAATGGAAATAAATTAGATGGATCTTATAAAAAATTAATATCTAATGAACAGCCTAAAGAAGATTTATTTGATAAAGATAAAAATAAATTAGATGATAAATATGTTAAAGTTCTTGATAATATAAAAGGTGATGAATTGTATGATAAAAATGGAAATAAATTAGATGGAAAATATGTTAATATATTATCTGATTTACCTTCAGAAGAAATCTTTGATAAAAAAGGAAATAAATTATTCGGTTTATTCAAAAAAGTAGAGCCAAGTATTGATAAAAAAGAATTATATGATAAAGACGGAAATAAATTAGATGGAGCCTTTAAAAAATTAGAACCAGGTTTACCAGGTATCGAAGCTTATGATAAAAATGGAAAAAAATTAGAAGGTAAATATGATCTAATTACAGATGATACTCCTGAGGAAGAATTATTCGATAAAAATAAAAATAAATTAGATGGTACTTATAAACGAATAATATCGGAAGAAGAAAGTCCCAAAGATGATATATACGATAAATATGGTAATAAAATCAACGGTAAATACAAAAAAGTAAAATCTGATATAGAAGGTATTGAACCTTATGATAAAGACGGCAAAAAATTAAACGACAAATACGCCAAAATTATTTCAAGTCTTCCTCAAAACGAAATCTACGACAAAAATGGAAAAAAATTAAATGGATTATATACTAAAAATGATTTAGTCCCTGGTATATTAAATGATGATAGATTCCAAGATATATCCCCCCTCCCTACTGATGAAACTCTTTTAATATCAGGAGAACTTAAGAATGTCGGAGACAAAAAGGATGATAATAAAAATAAAATATTATCTGGGGATTTAAAAAAACAAGAAGGAGAAAAAAAAGATGAAAATGTGATAAATGAAGAAAAAAAAGAAGAAGAAAAACCTGAAGATAATAATTTACAAGATATTAATAGATTATTGACGTATTTATCATTAGCTACTGAGTCTGATGATTTTAAAGATTTATTTGATGATGCAAAGGCTGAAATCGGAGAACTTTTCAATAAAATAAATGAAATATATAAACCAATCGTTGAAAAAATTTTGCAAGACCGTGCCAAAAAAATAAACGAATTAAAAAATAGTAATCAAACGAAAACAACCCCAGAAAGTGAAAAATTAATTGAGCCTTTTAATATCAATTCATTACCAGATAATGAAAAATACGACGAAGGTGTAATTTTATCATTGGGTAAATTATATAATTATATTTTAGATCAAAATAATGCTCAAAATAAAGAAGCTGATAAAAAAACTGAAGCTAAAGATAGTAATATATTAAAAGGTGAATTAGATCCAAAAGATCCTATTAATAATGACTATATAAATAATTTAGAAGTATTAGCTGAGCCTTTATATACTCCAGAAAATTATATCTTTGTAAATAAATTCAATAAAGCAATGACCAAAATATTAAATAATTTAGGTCGTTTTAATCCAAAAGAAGAAAACGAAAACGAGGAATTATCCATTGATAATGATGATGAAAAAGATAAAGATAAAGAAGAAGCTTTAGAGCCCACAGAAAATTATTTAACCCATTTAAATCATTTATTCAATAATGCAGTACCTTTCATTGATGATTTACATAAAGAAATCTCAGAAACACCTAATGAGCAATATCCCGAAATAAAAAAAGAAAAAGATGAAAATTTAGATAATATATTAGACGGTGTGGAACAGTATTATAATACCGATGAAGATGGCTTCATTAAAGCTAATAATAGCAAAAATCTTGTTAATGCTTGTCTTAATTTAATCGATGATTTATCAAAAAATAAAGGCATTGATAAAGACGATAAAATATGTGATATAATTAACAAAAAAATTGGAAAATTATGGAATTTGGTGAACCATGCAGTAAAAAATGATGAAAGTAATCAAATATTAGAGCCAGGTAACGCAGTTAAAGCTCGTCTTTTACTTAAAAAATTAAATAAAGCTATAGAAGAAGAAAATCAATTTTTGAATAAACCTTCATTACGAAGTATAGTCAAAAATTTATCAAAAAAATTAGAATCAGGTGAAGGAGATGTAGCCAAAGATTTACTCGATTTTACGATGAATGACCTCGAAAAGAATGGAAAAAGTGATGAAGAGATTAAAAATACTGATATGGAAACCTTGGTCGTTTTATCGAAATTCCCTGGACTTATGAAACAAATAATGAAAAATAAAGATTTATGGTCAGATATCAAAAAAGAATACTGTCAACCTGAATTAGATAATAAAAAAAGAGAAGCACTTGCTACTTTATTTAATAATGCTTCAAAAAATAATTATAACATTGAAAATATGATAAATGAAGATCCAGAGACTCTCAAAAAAATATTACAAAATATGATCCATAATCCTGTTAAATCATTGGATGATGGGGGAAAAGAAATCGCTCAAAAAGAAGTTGATACTTTACTCAATATTTTGCATGACAGGAATATTTATAAAGCTTTGAAAAATAAAAATTTGATTAATGACGATGATATTAATAAATTAGAAGACTTATATAAAGATTTGGATCCTAATTTGAATAATTCATTAAAGTCGATTTCATCTCAATTAAAAGAGGCTAATAAAGCCCAAAAAGAAAAAGATGAAGTATTAGAAGATGAAAAAGAAACAGCAATTTTAGAAAAAAGAATAGGTAATTGCTTCGAAAATCATAAAAAGGCTTTAATAGCTTATATGAGTAATCCTGCAAATGAAGCCACAAATCAATCAGGTTTTAATAATTTATTAAAAAATCCTTTCGACTTTATTACAAAAGGAAGTTCAGAAATCAATGATAAAGAAAGCAAAAATATTCCAGAAGCAAATAAAAGTGATAATAATATACCTAAAATTGATATCCCAATAAGAAAAATGTCTTTAAATTCTGGATTGCTATTAATTAATCCAGCAAAGGCTAATATTAAATCATCATTAAGCACAAAAGAAAATCCAGAAATCGAAGGAGACTTAGAAAAAATACTTTCTTTATTAAGAAAAAATTATAACGATATGAAAAATTCAGACGACCAAGAATTAAATATCAAAAGAGCAGATAATGTTCATAAATGTTTAAATCTTTTAAAAAAAATGGCTTTCTCTGCTGATAATCATAAACCGATCTTAGAAGGCGGATTTATCAACTTTATGGAAAATTTAGACGATGATTATAAATTATTTAAAGAAAATGGCGAGCCTGATATTAATAATAAAAACTTAGGCTTTGCGGTGAATAGTAAAAATGTTTTACAAGCTTGTTCCAATAGTGACAACGCTGTGCCAATAATATCTGAAAGTAAAGTATTAGATTCTACTATTAATGAAGTTATGAAATTGTATGAAAAACCGGATTTAATAGCATCTAATGATGATGTTAAAAAATTATTTAATTATGATAATGTGATTTTCTCCAATTTATGCAAGGATAAAAAAACCTTTGGTGATATCTTTAATAAAATCGGGTTAGATAAATTATTATCAATAGGTAAAAAAAGTAATAATCCAAATTTATTAAATGCGATATTAAATATGCTCAAAAATTATGTAAATAATTCTCCAAATAAAGACGAGATTCCAGAAGAAATAATTGAGCCTACTTTTGATATAATGAAAAAATGCGGAAATTTACAAAACAAAACTGCGCCACTTATGAGCAAAGTTTTATTATTATCAGGAAAACTTTATAATGATAAATACAGGAATAAAATAGATGACATGAATTTAATAGAAGGAATGAATAAAGACATCGATAAATTCAAAGGAAATCATACTTATTTAAATGCATGCTTAAATAATTTAGGAAAATTCACAAAAGAAGATCCTATCAATGGTCAAAATGCGTTAAATAATGGCTTATTAACAAAATTAAATGACCAAGTATCAACAATAATCAAAGAAGGTCCAGAAAAGTACGAAGAAAAAAAAGATCCTGAAGAAGATGATGAAGAAGATGAAAATGGCTATCTTAAAACATGCCATAATTTATCAAGGTTATATAATAATTTAGTTCATAATGATATGGATAACGTCGATAAATTCAATAATATGGGCATAACTGATAATACTTTAAATATGTTAGATCACTTCAATGACAAAGTGGAGCCTAAAACCGAAGAAGAAAAACTAAAAGATAAAGAACCAAAAAATAAAGAAAATATTGACGATAATGAATATGAAGTATTAACTCCTAAAGATATGGTAAGAGATATTATGAAAAATTGCGCGGGCACTTTAGAACAAATAACCGTACCCCCAAAGTCGAATGAATTTTTAGCGAATAAAACCACTTTTGGTGATACAATGAATAATACTTTAGAAAATGATAATAATGATAATAACTTTATTAATACTTCTTTACATGCTTTAGGTAATCATCTATATACAGAAAATGGTAAAAATTATTCTAAATTAGATTTACCCAGATTATATAAACTTTTAAAGAATTTACAATCAAGACATTATTCAGATCCAGAAATATTAACTAATGTGAATTATTTATCAGGTTCAATAGTTAAAAACTTAAAAGATGATTCAAAAGGAAAAGAATATACTAAAAAATTCTATGATTTAATACCAGAAAGCACAAAATGTCAAGATTATAATCCAAATTTGGTTAATTTATCACTAAAATTAATGCATGATGGCTTAATCAAAAAACCATATTTAGTCAATGAAGTATATGAAGAAACCGTGCCTACTGTTTTAAATTTATTAAAATTATATAAAGATAATCCCGAAATACAAGAAAATGGTTATAAAATATTATCACTATTCGCCTCAAATGCAGCCTTTGCTTCAGGAATGATTAATAATGGCTTATTAGATGTCATTAAAGAAACTATTGAAAATCCTTTGTTTATTGATACTTTAAAAGATAGTGCTAAAACTCTCAAAAACGAGATATATAAATTATTGAGATCTTTGGCTAATGAAGATGATAATAAGCCGAAAATATCTGATGAATTAATGGGAAATGTGATACCAGTTTTAGACCAAAAAGGTTATAATGAAGAAGGAAAAGATATTGTAAATCTTTTGAACTCTTTAGTCATGAATAAAAAATGTGTTCCGCCTTTTGTTCAATACAAAGGTATCGATACTTGTTTAAAGCTATTAGATGAAAATGATTCAAATTTAGAATTGATCCCTATTTTATTAAGCTTATTTAAGCATGTATCTAAAGACAGTGATGAATATAAAAAAATGCTTAAAGAGAAAAAATTCGCTGATTTAATTGGTCGCATTATTAAAAAGGTTGGAATCTATGATAAAAAAATAGAATTCGAAGGAAGACAATTATTATTCAGTGTAAATTTGGCAAAAGTTTCTTTGGAAGACCCTAATTCTATCGGGGTGGATGATATCAAAATCGTGGAGCCGATACCCCCCGAAGTAAGGAACTTTTTGACTTCAGGAAAACAGGTTAAAATTATTAATGATCATGGTGATGTGAAACAGATGCAATTAATCTTTAGTCAAGATTTGATGAAAGTCAGCGCTAAAAAAGTCAAAAGTACTTTACCACCAAAGCCTAAATATATCATTGATACTCAAATGATTAAAAAAGTCTTGAAAGGTCATGGTACTGATGTGTTTAAAAAAAGCAAAAGATTGTTCAGAAAAATACCGCCACCTGAAATATGCTTTTCAATTATTGGACCTACCACTGTTGATGGAGTTAAATCTTTGAATGTTCAATGCGAAAATGAAAAAGAAGTTGATAAGTGGTTGAATTATTTATCTATTGTTATCAATTATTTCAAAAAGACTCATACGATTAAAGGAGCGGTTATTTTTAAGAAATAAAAAATCTTTATTTAAATCATTTTGGG
>Ga0352976_1016196_pt1 | contig 16838 bp, 24 predicted proteins | sample Cowrumrumenfluid_FD_205949 | JGI IMG/M metagenome (GOLD analysis project Ga0352976, IMG submission 205949) | Metatranscriptome of Cow rumen microbial communities from the University of Illinois at Urbana-Champaign, USA - Cow X-1 rumen fluid... | ecosystem: Host-associated > Mammals > Digestive...
TGGAAAGAGCCTAAACATCAAAAAACTAATATTGAAAAATTGCTGCCAAAAGAAAATGAAATACCGCTTGTTGGTAGAATTAAACAGTTTATTTTTAAAAAGTAAACAAATGTTTGTGTACAAAACATCTTGAATACCGATGTATAAATATGGTATAATAAATATCAGAGATGAAAAAGGAGAGAGAAAAGCATGAAGAAAGAACAGATTATGAACGCACTTACGAAAGCAAAACGTGTAAACGCTAACGATATAAAAGAACTGGGGTATACGCAAGTTGGAAAAGCAATGCAGCTTGTTGAAAAAGGCTTGGAAGGTATTGAAGGCTTGTGGCTTTTCACCGATTATGAAGAAGATTCGCTGCCGTATCTTTCGCTGCCGTATCTTTTGCTTGATACTGAATTAACAGGCTACGAGAGGGCTATATTGATTACGGAAATTTTTAAGTATATTCCTCATAACGGCTGTTTTTCTCTGGCACGTGACGTGTTAGAGGAAGAGGACAATATGATTACAGGCATACCTGACGAACTCGTTCCTGAAATTTTAGAGGGCAGAGTTCGGACTGTTTATTTGAAAGGAGAGTAAAAAGTTGAAAGCATATTTATCTGTACCACAGGCTATTGAAATCCTTAGCATAGACAAAGATATTGATGAACGCTTTCAGCCTAACGACAGCGGTTCTAAACTGCGTATAATAGCGTTGAGTATGGCTATTGAAGCACTTAAACAACAAAATCCGCAAAATGTAAATAATGTTACACCGATGCGGTGTGATGAATCTGTTGAAAATAATTTGTACAGCGGTTTTTACCCTTCTTGTAAAGCTAAGGCGGTAAGCAGCGATATTTTTTGCAGAAAATGCGAACAACACTTAAAATGGGGGAGATAAAAATGGGGAGACTTTTCAGAGGTAAGACAAAGGATAAATGGGTAAAAGGCAGACTTTTTTCAGAAGATGTTATCGTTCCTCTTAATCAAGAGTATTTTTTAAACGGTGACAATCCTTCTTTTTTTGAGATTGATGAAGATTTAGAAAAGCTAAAGCTTTATATAGTCGATAAAAAAACAGTAGGTGAGTATACAAGTTTGAATGATAAAAATAATGTTGAAATTTTCACTGGTGATATTGTTCGTTATCAACAGGATAATGATGATTGTCCGTTTCCTAACAAAGATGTGCAGCCAAGAATTGGCAGAGTTTTCTTTTCTTCTTTTAGAGCGAGTTTTGCTATTGCTACTGGAAAAAACGGCAGCAGTATGACGAATCAAGATTTATATAAATATATTCGTAATGGTAATCGGGTAGAGGTTATCGGCAATATTTATGATAATCCCGAACTTTTAAAGAACGTAAGTTGAAATGAAAGAAAGGATGCTTAATGACTTCAAAAGATTTAACAATTATTAATGCAGATTTAATAACGGCTTCGAGCATTCTTTATCTCCCTGCCGAAAAAGAAAATAATAATCCGTATCTTGCCAATTTAGGGGCTTATCATGCTACACAAGCGATTGAAAAATCTCTAAAAGCAATTATAAAGACAGACGGCAATATGAATTACGAATTAGGACACACTCACGATTTAAGCAGCCTTTTTGTAACAGCGGCATCTTCAAGACCTGAATTACTTCATGAGAATGAATTTATAGCTGAAAATACGGATATTTTATCACAAGCTAACGGTTTGCGTTATGGTACAAAAAGTATTTCTTTTTATAACGCCAGAGGAATACTTTATAATGCGAAAAAATTGTTTCATAAACTTGAAAAAGAGTATATGAAAGAAAAAGGCTTGTCGTCTGATAATATAGATACAGAAGGTTGGTCGAGCTATAAAGCGAATGATTTTTTAGAACTTAATCGTCCAGATTTGCATAAAAACAAAGATAAAGCAGATTGATAACAATAAAAAGAGACCGTGAAAGAAATAATACATATTCGGTCTTTTTTTATTGTTTTTCTACGAAATAACAACATAAAAATAACGATAAATAAGCAGAAAAAAGTCTGTAAACCTGTTGACAATTTTATACAATGGTGGTATAATAAAATTAGAATTTTTATAAGGAGATGAAAAAATGCTATCAAGTTTATTGGGCGGTTCTTCTTATCTTGTAGTAGGATTTATCGGCTTTCTTATAGGGGTGATTTTGACGTGTATTCTTCTGTCGAAAAAGAATTTTGAAACTTATCAGCGAATTACAAAAGAAGTTAATCAAAATTACGAAGTTGCGAAAGCTGTTGCTGATAGAAAATACAATAATTTTGACGAAGATGAAGAAGATGATGAAGAAGAATAATTGAGAAAGGAAATTGGAAAATGAAATTAGATAAAGACCAAGAAACGATTATAAACAGTGAAGAAAAGAACATTGTTGTAGTTGCAGGAGCAGGCAGCGGTAAAACAACTGTACTTACGCAGAGAATAAAACATCTTATTATAGACAAGGGCGTTCGTCCAGAAGATATTATTGCTATCACTTTTACAAATGCCGCTGCCGATGAAATGCGTGAGCGTTTGTCAGAAATTAAGAACATTGATACAATGTTTATTGGTACAATTCATTCCTTTGCTAATACGTTACTGCAAATTTCTTGCCCTGATGTAAATTATCAAGTTCTTTCTGATGAAAAGTTTGTGAAAGCAGCAGATATTGTTTTAAAAAAATATTGCAAGTATCTTAAACTTGAAACACTCCTCGGCTTTTTGGAAATTAAGGAGAAAGCAAGAAACGGTAAAGCAGATTACAGTGAAGTAGAAACTTTTCTTACTTTTGAAGAATCTTACGAATATGAAATGATGATGCGTACCGACATCGAAAAGATGCCTAACTCACAATACCCTGAAAGTATTTATTCATGGTGTGAAGACAGGAATATTCTTACTTTCGATAATCTCATTGTTTATGCAAAGAGAAATCTTGGTGAGGATTTTGCGTTTCCGTATCTTTTTGTAGACGAATATCAAGATGTAGGAACACTTGAAGATGGATTTATCAGGTCTTTGGAAGCTGAACACACTTTTATTGTTGGCGATGACTGGCAGTCGATTTACGGCTTTAAAGGAGCTAATGTAAGTATTTTCAAGAGCTATGTACAGTCTCCTGAATGGACGACATATTATCTTGACAGAAACTATCGCAGTGCAAAAAACATTATCAAACTTGCCGAAACGGTTATTGCAGATGATGCGGAAAGACTTGACAAGCACGTTGTTCCTATGAGTAGTAAAGAAGGTGTGGTTTGCTTTGATGTAGAGAATCAGCTTATCAAGCATCTTAAAACTATAAAGAGAAATAAGGAATACAGAAATTGGTTTTTACTCGCAAGAACACGAAAGGACATCAACGCTATTTCTGATTATTGTAAAATGGTTGGTCTTCCTGCAATGTTCTTTTCCAGAGAGGGCTTGACAAAGGAACAAGAACAGGAGCTTCTTGAAAAAAATGCTGTAAAGATTGCTACTATACACGGTGTTAAGGGCTTAGAAGCTGAAAATGTATTGATGTATGGAAATTTCCCTGTTCACGGTCAAATGTCATATAGTTGTCAGCGAAATCACGCTAAGAGACTTCGCTGGTATGAGGAAAGAAGAATTATGTATGTTGGCGTTACACGAGCTAAAAACCGTATTATAATTCTTTCAAATAAAAACGATATAAGCAATAATGTAATTGTATCAGATATGAGACGTTACAACTGATAAAAGAAAAAACCGCCCTTGATTCCTCATTGGCGGTTTGTTGTATAAGGAGAAATGAAAAAATGCTTACAATTTTAATGGGAAAGAGTGCAGTAGGGAAAGATACTGTACAGAGAGAGTTGTTAGAAGAAGGTTTTGAGTGTGTTGTTACTGCTACTACAAGAGCAATGCGTGAAGGTGAAGAAGACGGCATAAGCTATCGTTTTATGAACAATGAACAATTCGACAAAGCAATAGCAAAAAACGAATTTGTGGAACATACAGAGTTTAACGGCGTTAAGTACGGCTGTCCTAAAGAGGCTATTAATCTTGAAAAAGATATGTGTATTGTACTCGAACCAGAGGGCGTACAGAATTTTATTAATGAATTTGGCAGAGAAAACTTGTTTGTTGTGTCTTTAGAGCTGGACGAAAATATTAGACAGCAAAGGGCAGCAGCGAGAGGGTCTTACAGCGAAGAATCTTGGCAGGAAAGAGTGGCAAGCGATAATGAACGTTTTAGAGAAAATGTTGTTTCTGACCTTGCAAATTATCGTATCAACACACAATATATGAGCGTTGATGAAATCGCTTATGATATTGTATCGGCATTAGATGCTTATGACAGTTACAATAAGACACCAGACGAAAAATATATTGTAAACCGTGAAATGATTCCATGTTCTTATTATGAAGAGCCAGAGTGTAATTGGAAGGTATATCTGCAAGAAGACCTTAAAAAAAATGCAGGAACAGGAGTACGAATATCTTGGAGAAGTTTTTGAATGGGAGTAATAATAAGTGACTAAAAAAGACTTTTTTTGAGTATGTTGATAATTTAGGTATAGATTTATACCAATTAGAACTTTTGATAAGTGAAGAAGAAGAATATGGTTGCTGTTTTCAAGGCTGCTGCAAAAGAAGTGATAACAGCTGGATTATGTTTTCTTGCTCTGAACCTAACGGAATAAAAGTAAGAAAAGTATGCAGCGAAGATGAATGTTTTGAAAAAATGAAAGAAAGTTTACCGTATTTTTTGAGTATACAAGGAATAAGAGGTATATACAAAAACAAATATTATGAACTTACTCGTGAACAGATTGTTGACTACATTGTTAAGAATTACGGTTTAACTCAAAAACAAGCAAAGGAAAATTTCGACAAGCTTAAACAAAGCCTCAAAGTTCTTATGGAATTTAAGTATTATATTGTGGAAAACCACTTTATAAATTCTGATTTCGCTTGTAGCTTTAACGAATATACCACAGAAAAATTTTTTAATGGAACATCGCTTAATGCTTTGGGTGCGTTTAATTATATGATTTATATAAAAATTAACTATAAAGAGGCGTTGGAACATTTAAAGAATGGACTTTACAAGAGAAGAATTATTCAAAACCCCGAAAAGATAAAGGTAGTTGATGAAAATAAAGGAGTTTGATTGAATGAAACTTAAAGATGTTATCAATTTGATAAAAACAGAAGACTTAAAAGGCTCTGAAAAAACAGTTATCATTATGATACCAGAAACATTAGGTGTACTTTATAACGGAAGTGTAAGAGATGTTCCTCTGAATATTCTTGATGAAAATTTTCAGGTGTTGGAAATTAAAAGATTTTCACCTTTGCAGGGAACAGATGTAGAAATGTATGACAGACCATATATTGTTACAGTTTATCAAAAAGAAGTGAAAATATAGCTTATTTTGTTATAATAGACAAATTTGTCTTAAAAAAATAACGAATATTCGACAGAAAAATTCTGTAAACCCATTGACAAATTTATACTTTTGGTTTATAATAGACACATAAGGTCGAAAAGAGGAAAAAAAGAATGGAAGAAGAAATAAAGCAGGAAGAAAAAACTGCTACAAAAAGAAAAGTAAAGAAAAATGTATATCAGAAATTTTTCGCTTTCAAGCATAATTATTTTGAAAAAAGCGAAAAGAAAAAAGATGTAAACGCTTTGCTTGAAGAACAAGCTTGTTTCATTTATTTTTCGGACGAGGTCTTTAATGCTGGTTCTTGTGAAGTTGAAAAAGTGAACGAAAACAACAGCATTTCAAAGACAACTTCACCTTTGAATTATTTTAAATCGACAATTCATTTTGTTGATGCTGAAACAGGGAATGAGTTGACCGCTGTTGGTGTGGCAAGAGAGTTCCGCAGCGGAGAGCAAAAGAAAGATGATGGTACAAGGTATTCAAGAGAGTATGCTTTTAAAGCCTTGCTTGGTGTAATGTCTAACCACAAGGACGAAAAAACATCACCTGAAAACGAAGTTCCGCAAGCAAAACAAGCTGCATCTAACATTTCTGCAAAGCCTGTAACTGCTCCTAAAACTACGGTAAATAAAAGCGGTACAGTAACAAGCCCGACACCTGCGAGAACACCTTCAGAGCCAAAAGGCGGTGTTCCTAAAGGATTTACAGGGTTTCAGAAAAAATAAATAACTTAGCGTTCTTTTCTAATTTCTTTTCATAATTATCCGTTCTCTTAATGGGAACGGACACACGGCAGAGTAGACGAATAGGTTAAAGTCACTGCCCTTTCAAGGTAGTATTTGAGGGTTCGATTCCCTTCTCTGTCACCATAGGCAAGTAGGGGTTGCTTGCCGCTCTGTTCAGTTCTATATACCTACCCAACTGTTGATGAAATATAATGTGCGTGTGTTCCTTTCAGTTGTTTTTGTGTTTGTGTTAATATGTATTTCGTCAGCAGATATGCAATCGTAACTTAATCGGTAAAGTAACAGACTTTTAATCTGGAGAGTAAGGGTTCGATTCCCTTCGGTTGCACCACTTTTCCATTTGTTTGTATATAAAACCTCAACAAGAGGCGGCGGTTAGGCTGTTACACCGCCGCCTAACTTTTTTAATATAGAGAAAGGATAAAAAATATGGCGAGAATTACAATTAATATTACAAAGAATAAGAACGACAAGTTTACTGTAAAATGCGGTACTTCTGTCGGTGGCGGTCAAGAGAAATGTAAGGATAAATCCATTGAGGAAGTTAAGGATTTTATTGGTAATATTATCAAAAAACTTGACAATGACGGTTTTATTGGAAGGAAGTGATGCTATGCGTTTTATAAGGAAGATAAAAACCGTATTTACGGTTATTCAAGATATTACAGAAAAAGACGGCTTTATTGTATCAGAGAAAAAAGTAAATGATACAATTGAGGAATTGAGGAAGGAACACAAGATTGTGTCTATTATGCCTCATAATGTAGGGCTGCGACCTGTACAGCTCATATATGATATTATATATGAAAAAAACAACTCTTTAGGTTTCGGACATACAAGGTTTATCAAAACCGTTCTTTTAACAGTTAATGATTTTCAGGAAGGTGAAAATGTAATTTCTGAAAACAAGGTTAATGAGGCTATTGATTATCTTGTGAAAAACGGCGGTAAAATTATTTCTATTTTGCCACATAATATAGGGCTTAATCCTATCCTTGTTATGTATGACATCATCTATGAAGCTGAACAAGTTATAAAGTAAAGGTGATGTAATATGACACGCAAAGAACAGAAGAAGAAGCAAAAAGAAGAAGAACAGCAGAAAATACTTAAACGCTTGAGAAGAATCTATGAAACTTATGGTTTGACTTATAAGGAAATGAGTAGAATTACAGGTGTTAATGTTCATACTATTGTGAGCTGGCTTACAGAAACAAGATGCCCTAAAAAAGAAACTGCTAAAAAATTTGAGGAGAAAATCAGAAATTATTTTCGGCATGGCAGAGAATATATTGACAAGGAATATTGTCGTCATTTGTTTATAGATAAAGTTTACGAAGTCTTTACTTCTTTGCCAGTAGAAGAACAAGGAAAGGCTATAATTGATATTTATGATTCACTTCCTTGCGTTTCGAGAACAAGATTGCTGAAAGAAGATTATAGTGAAGATGATGATTTGGGAAAAGATATTGGGAGTTGATTGAGAATGATTGCAGATACGCTAAACGCAGACCAAAAGCGTATTTATGACAAAATGGTTGCAGGAGATAATGTTTATCTTTCGGGAAATGCTGGAACAGGCAAAAGTTATCTTATCAGAGCTTTTATTGAATATTGTGATAAAGAAAAAATAAAAATCTTAAAAAGTGCCTCAACAGGCATTGCAGCGGTTAATATCGGCGGTGTTACAGTTCATAGTCTCTTCAAGTTGAGCGGAAACGATTTACAGACGTTGAATCTTGTAAATTCTGTTACTAAGATGCCTGATAATGTCAAGAAAGTTCTTAACCTTGCAAGCGTACTTTTAATTGACGAAATCAGTATGCTGCGTATTGACCTTTTCGATAGGATTATGTCTTACGTCCTTATGGAAAACAATTCCCGAAACAAAAGAGGGAAAAGACCTATTCAGTTAATTTTTGTAGGCGATTTTTTTCAGCTTGCACCAGTGGTGAATAAAAAAGCAAAAGATGATGTAATTTTAAAAGAGGCATACGGTAAAGATGTTGGTTCAGGATATTGCTTTCAGTCGAGGCTCTGGAAAACTATGAAGGTACAGCTTGAAACACTAACAGAGATTGTTCGTCAAGATGACGAGGCGTTCTGTAAGGCTCTGGATAGCTGTAAAATGGGCGACAGTTCTTGCATAAGGTATTTTACCAATAACGCCGCAAAAAGCGAAATTAAGGGGGCTGTGTGGCTCTACGGCAAGAATAATTCTGCCTATGCTAAGAATAAAGAAAATCTTGATAAACTAAATACGCCTTTGCGTTGTTTTTCAGCGGAATATTCAGGTAATGCTTGCAAAGAGGACGGTATGTGTGAGGACAAGCTGTTTCTGAAAAAAGGTGCAAGAGTTCTTATGACAAGTAACGATGTACTTGGTCGTTTTTATAATGGCTCAATGGGAACGATTATTGGATTTGATGATGAAGAAGAAACTATCAATGTTTTAATTGATGATGCCGATTCCCCTGTTGCTGTTGAACGTAAAGAGTACGAAAAACATGAATACAGGGAAGAAAAAACCTATCAAACTGTTAAAGATAAGGACGGCAATGAAAAAGAACAGATGTTTATTGCTCTTGCTTTGAAAAAGACAGGCAAAGCGGAGCAATATCCTTTGAAACTGGGGTATGCGATTACTATTCATAAATCACAAGGGCAGACTTATGAGGCGATGAATTTGTCACCTGAAATATTTGCGGCAGGACAGCTTTACGTTGCTTTGTCACGCTGCAAAGATGTAAAGAAGTTATACATTAACGGTTATCTTGCAAGCAGAATGTTAATTACTTCAAAAGAGGTTATTGCCTATTACGAAAACCCTGAAAAGTATTCGTTCTTTGGAGATGAAGAAACCTTTGTTGAGGTCGTTGTTCCACAAAAGTATAAAGCTATTATAGAACGAGTTGCTAAAGTGATTGACGGCAGAGAGGACGAATTTGTAAAAGTTCTTAGAAATTTTGAAAAGAACGAACAGTTGCAAATTGCACTTCCTGACTGATTGAAATAAAAGAAGATTTGTTTGAAGTGTGGAGATTAAGAAACGAATTAATCAAAGTAACAAAGGTATTTGTTGTTATAGTTGTATTGACAGCTTTTGCACGTTGCTTGAAAAATATTTGCTCTTCAAAGAAGAAAAAGTCTTTGTTGAAGATGTTACTTCATAAAGTGATAAAATCACTGTAAGAGAATTAATGGTATTTTATTAAATACTGAAAAATATGAAATGAAAAGGAAAATTATTTGAAATGGAAAGATTAAGTAAGAAGTTGTTTAAAGGAACAAGTGTGTTTATTGTTGTAGCTATGTTGGCGGCATTTTGTGGCTGCTTTGATGACAAGACTAATGGATTTAAGTCTGATGCACTTGACACATTGCCTTTTGCTGTGGAGACCTCGGACACACCTGACACTCCCGATACAGTTGAAACTAATGAAACTGCTGCTTCTGATACGACAAGAACTGATGAAATAAGAACAAAGAAAAAAGTTAATACAGCGAGTACAGCAAAGATGTACGATGTTTCTCCAACAGTTGAAACTACATCGAGAGTTGAGTTGACAGAAGATGAAATAAAAGTTGTAGCGGAAAGAAGAAATTCTTCTAAATCTACAAGTTCTGATGCGAAATCTGACACTTCTTCTGTGATTCCGAAAAAGGAAATACCAAAAGTCGAAAAGATTACTGTAAACAATGTCAAGGTAGAGGCTGTATCTGTTTCCTGTTTAAAAATTTTTTGGACGGCAGAGACAAACAGAGACTACGAACTTTCTGTTGATACCGAAGCACCTTATCAAGAAAACATTCATTTCATTCCTAAAGAAAAAGGACTTTATTACATAACAGGTCTTCGTGAAAATTCGGAATATGAGGTGACTGTTACTCCGATTTTAACGGAAAGTGAAAAGAATAAAAATATTGAGGCTGTTGAAGTTACAGAAGTCGGTACAACTTTTTCTGTTGAAGTTATTGAGGAATTTGAACACGAGGACGGTTGGACTTCCTGCTTTGCTGGTGAAAGAGCTTCTGGTTTGACTGGTATGCCTTCCTCTGGTGCGATTTACGGTTCAAGCGTTGACACTATCACTGACACTGGTATTAGACGTTTTCCGAACGGTGATTATTGCTGTGCAATGGGTGAATGGTACGGAGAGTGTAACGACCGTTTCCTTATAGAGCTTGATAACGGTATTCAGTTTACCGTAAGAATATGCGACAGTAAAGGCTGGGCTGATGATGCAGACGGTGACGGCATACCTGACGGACGTTTTCACTGGTTTGGCGGTACAGGCAATGGAAAGTGTGTTATCGAATTTGTTTATGATGATGCTAATCTCCCTTCTTGTGTAGCTTTCTCTGGTTCTTGGGGCTATTATAACTGGAACGGATTAAACCTTGGTTCAAACATCAAGTCGGTTAAAAAGCTTGCAAGTTGGTAATACATAAAACCGCTCTGACTTCTTGTTGGAGCGGTACTCAAATAAAAAAAGAAAGAGGTTTTTTATGCTAAGAAAATTTAAAAAATCTGGTGTGGCTGCGTTTTTACTTGTTGCGTTTGGCGGTATTGTCGGTGAAAATGTTCATTGAAGAAAATCCGAATTTAGTAAAGTACGGTGAACAAGCTGTTGGTGAACTTCTTGAAAAGCACGGCTGCTTGTGCAGAAGAAAACGAAAGGGAACTCTCATTCATAAAGAATACCTTTCGCCTAAACGGATTCCTAAAAGAGAAGAATGGTTATAAAAACAAGGAGAGTGAAAGAAGTATGTCAATCAATAAAAAGTTTGGCATAATTGCCGCTGCTATTGCTATTATCAGTTACGGTCTTGGTGTAGTGTCGGCTTTTAAAAGTATGAAAGAGTGTAAAAAGGACAGCGAAGAAAAAAAGCTTGATAAAGAATCAGAAGAAACTGTTGCAGAACTCGAAAAAGACGATGAAGATGAAGAAACTTTTTGCGACAACAGTTTCGGATTTAATTTTAACGATTTCGATTTTGATTCGGAAATTGATGCAAGTGAATTTTTTGAAACAAGTGCTTTTGACTCTAAAAAGGAAACAAATGAAGTAAAAGAAAATGTATCTGTATCACGTTTTGAAAAAAAGTCTTTTGAAGAAAATGCGGAATGTGAAATAGAGCATACAGAGAAAAGCAAAATCGAAAACAAAAAAGTCGCTGATGAAAAAGCTGATACTGTTTCACAGGAAGAAGTCTCAACAAAAAGCAAAGAACAAGAACTGGATTTTTTTGATGAAGATGTTGATTACAGCTTCTTAGACCTTTGTGTTAAAGACAAGAAATAAAAGCAATGACAACAATGTAAAAGCCCTGTATTTTGATATGGGGCTTTTAGTATATAATGACACTTGTATGACTTTTCAAAATGTGCTATACTTTTAATATTAAATTGAAAGGAGTAAGAAAATGAAAAGAGGTACAAAGAAAATTCGTTTAGTCACTACTGGCACAAATTATTATTACATTTTTGACCTTGACAGAGATGAATCTGGAAAGCGAAAAAGATTGTACGCAAAGACAGAAGATGAACTGAAAGAAAAAATTAGAATAGCTGAAAGAGAACGCTCTCTTATGCTTTCAACAAAGAAACTTCAAACTACCAAACTTTCCGAATGTGTAAAATTTTATTTTAAAAGTATTGTTGGTAAAGTTACTGTTTCAGAGTTAAAAAGATTTACAGTCTTGTTTGAAAATACTGTTTATGACAGTGCTATTGATAAAAAAATAAACGATGTTACAATAGAGGAAATTCAAATTTTTCTTGATAAACTTTCAGACATTTACCATAAACAGAGCGTTAAAGAAATAAAAAATGTTTTGGAAAAAGTTTTTTATCTGTATGAACAAGACATTGATTTTTCTTCTATTGCGATAAGCGATAAAGCAAGTCGTAAAAGTTGTATTCTTACGCCTTCGGAATATGAAGAAATTATTGAGTATTGCTTACTTGATAACTGTACACGCTTTGGAAAGAACGAGCTGCTTTTTTTGTTCTGTTTGTTTACTGGAATAATGCCGAGTAAAGCGAAAAAACTTAACAAGTCTGATTTTAATTTCAAAAATAAAACTTTTGAACTTGAAAATAAAACTTATCCAATGAATGAACAAACGTGTGTCTGGCTGCAAGAGCAAATTCTTTTAGGCAGATTTGGAGATACACCTTTCTTTATTAATGGTAATAATGTTGTTCCAACTTTACAGAGTGTTTTATCAACTATTGATTCCATTACTAAAAAACTCGGTCTTCCTAAAGGATTTACTGGTAAAACTCTTACTAAGTCTTATGTGATTTGGCAGTTAAATAAAGGTGTTTCCGCTGAAACAATTACTGAATATTTTGGTTTTAAGAATTCTCTTAAAGTCAAGGAAATTTTTGACGAATTTGAAATACGCACTAAACTCTTTCGTTGAAATTAATTAAGCGAAATTTTATCAGAAGGTATATCTTGATACACCTTCTCAACAAAATTGTAGACAAATGTATAAAATTTCCGAACGACACATTTATCGTTAATGTGTTGTATATATTTTTTTTGAAATAACGAAAGTTTGTCGGAAAAACAGTTGAAATGTATGTATAATTATGGTATAATAGTTATAGACGTTTTATAATGTTGATAAGTTTGAAAAGAGAGGATATGTGAAGAAAGATTTGATAAACAAATCAAAGCTTTTGGAAACGCTCAAAGAATGGGGCAACTATAATCCTGAAACAGAATACAGACAAGGTTATTCTCGTGCGGTAAAAGACATTATAAAGCTTATTGAAACAGCAACGCCTGTTAATACTTTTGAAATTTTTTTGTGATGCAGAACAAGCGTTGAATGCTTTGAAAGAGGGAGAGGGTGTTAAACACGAGTAAAAAAAAGAGAAAAGAGAAAAAAGAAAAACGGCTTATAGCGAAGGAAAATCTGAACAGTCATATCACTTCGGAATGGTATTATGTTGTTAAGTGTATTGCAATCTTGGTTATGTTAATAGAAAGTATTGCAAAAGTCATAGGACAAGACCGCTGGGGTGATGAAGTGGTTTATACAATGCGAGTAATTGGGCGTATAGCTTTTCCTTTGTTCGCTTGGGAACTTGTGGAATGTTTTCATTTTACAAAGCACAAGTGGAAACATTCTTTTAGGATTGGTTTGATAGCTATAATTTCAGAAATTCCTTTTGATAAAACAAGCAGTGGTTTATGGTATGATACCAGTATTCAAAATATCTGTTTTACATTTTTCATTGGTTGGATTATGCTGATGTTTTTGAACGCTGATTGGAAAAAGTTTTATAATAAAATAGGTGTAGGAAGTAATACGAAATTTAAACAGTTAATAATAAAAATGTCAGCTATTGGTGCTTGCTTGCCATTATTGTTTTTGCCTTATGAATTTAATGTAGAGTATTTATGGAGAGGCATAGGACTTATATTCCTTTTTGAATTTGCAAAACGAAATTATCATAGAAAGTTCTGGGAGTGTATAGCTATAATTTGTTTTATAGGAAGTATGGGTATACAAGGCACAAAAATTTATTCTGCTTGTTATTTCTGTTTAGTTTTAATGTATCTTGCGGAATGGAACAGCAAAAAGCAAATGAAGAATGATGAAAAAGTTCCGAATAAATTTTTAGTAAATAAATTTTCAAAAACAGTTTGCAGATGGTTTTATCCTGCACATCTTATAATACTTGCAGTTATAGCGGAAGTGATAAAATGAAGGTGTTAAGTATTGACTGGGATTTCTTTCAAAATGTTGATAAAAAAACATTGAGATTTTATCCCGATGGTCTTGATAATCCAACAAAGGTTACTGAAATTATTTGGGGTGCAAAATACGCTGAAAATGGTGATGAACTTAGAGAAGTTACATTATCTGAAAATGAATATGAACGTATGATTGAATTGCTTTCTAAACAAAACGAGGATTGTTCTGTAATGATTGCAAACAGTCACGTTCATATTTACGATTTTATCCATGAACATCTTTCTGAAGACGAAAAAGTTAATCTTGTAAATGTTGATATGCACCACGATATGATTAACGATAACGATAAAACGGATTGTGGAAATTGGATAGGTCAATTATTAAAAGAGAAAGCATTGGAACAGTTAGGCTTTAAATGGATAAGCAATGAAATCTCTTTTGATATGTATGGTATAGGAAATGGTGAGAATAAAAAATTCGATATGCTTATGAATATATTGAATGCAGGGAACAGTCTTAAAGCTATCGAAGACGAGCAGTATGATTTAATCTATTTAGCACGTTCTGATACTTGGAGTCCGCCTCACCTTGACCCTTATTTTTGTTCTCTTGTAGATTTTATGAAAGAACATTTTTTGGAAATAAAAATAGAAAGAGACATCGACAAACCACGAACTGAATATCTTGCGTATGAAGAGGATTTAAAACAAATGAAAAAGGAAAGAGAGCTAATATGAGTTGGAAACAGTTAGATTCAAAGTATCACGCAAAAAAAACCTCTTGCTTTTTCGGACATACTCATGATTCTGCAAAAGAGGCTAATCGCTGCAATGAGTTACATCTTCTTCAAAAAGCAGGAGAAATAACAGAACTGTCGATACAAAATGAATATGAACTTATCCCAGCACAGTACCGACTTGAAAAAAGATTTAATAAAAATGGCAAACCTTTAAAAGACAAAAACGTCCTTCTTGAAAGAGCGTGTATTTACAAAGCAGATTTTTCTTATAAGCTGAAAGACGGAACACTGGTAGTAGAAGACTGCAAAGGCAAGAGGACGAAAGAATATATTATCAAGCGAAAGCTTATGCTGTTTGTTCACGGCATAAGAATTCTTGAAACTTGATAAAAAAAGAGAGGAAACAAAAAAGTGAAAAGAAAAAGTATTTTATTGACATTGGCTTTGTTGACATTGCTTTCAGGTTGCAGAGCAAAAGAGGACGTTTCTTCCGAAACAGAGCCTTTGCCTATTGAAGTAACACAAGGCAAAGTAACTTATTATACCCAAGAAAAGACGTTGGTTAATAAGGCAGAGGCAGCGGAAAAGAAAGAAGAGCCAAAACTCAATCTTGTTCCAGAGGCAACACCTCTTAGCAAACAAAATTACAGCACTGCCGTTTTAAATGCAAGCGAATTTAACTTTGAAAAGAGTTCGTTGCAAGACTTTTTTAATACGGCGAATGTAACAGCGAATAGTGAATACATAAAAGATATTGAGAACAAAGATTTTTGTTTTCATGGATTTTCTCTTACCATAAACGGCAAGGGAATGATGTACGCAGAATTTACCGATAAGAACGGTGGTCTTGTAGAACAATGGAATGAAAAAGAATCGGCAGATTATAAACTTAAAGCTCTTTATACTTCTACTGAATTGTTGGGCGGTGTTGAACAGATTTATTTCGACTATCTGAACTTCGGCACAAACATTTTTTGCGGTATGGACGAGGCAAGTATTATAGTCTCGAACGGAGAAGGCGAAACGAGTTCTGTCGATAAAAACATTGTTTACTATTCGGATAAGGCTGGTAATACTCTTGGTCTTATTTTTAAAGAAGACGATGTTTATGGAACTAATAACAGATATTTGACGGAATTGTATTATTTTATTAAACAGTAAAGGAAGATTGGATATGTGGCAAGAAATAATAATTATAGTAGCATTGGTATATAGTTTCCTTCTTGCTATTGGTTAAAAAAGAAGATTGGAAAATAGAGAAAAGACTTATTACTTTGTTAGCATTAATGATTTTGCTTTCAAGCTATTCAGCTGAATTTTCGTCTTCTTTTGAAGAATCAAACGATACATTTTCAACGTCCACTGACCTTAATCACGACTTTGATGATGAAGATTTCAGCAGCGAAACATTTATCCCCGAAGCTGTACCTATTTTTACGCTGTTTATTATAGGGTGGATTTTGTGGGGGAAAATAAAAGATAAAAAAAGAATAACAACAAGTGACAAAGGAGAATGAATATGAGAAAGAAAAGCATTATTGCTTTATCGCTGGCATTGGTAATGTTGTTTGCAGGATGCGGAAAAAAAGAAGAAGTTTCTTCCGAACCTGAACCGCTGCCGATTGAGATTTCAGAGGGAGAAGTAACATATTACGAGGCAGCAGAAGAAAAAGCAGGTCTTGTTCCTGAAACGGTTTTGAAACTTAGTGCGAACTATGCAAAAGGTACGCTTAACGCAAGTCGTGTTAATTTTAGAACAATCCCTCTTGACGAATTTTTGGAAACAGCGAGCGGTGAAATAGACGGCAATGATATTAAAGATACTGAAAATTCAGATTTTTGCTTTCACGGCTTTGCTGTAAAGGTAGGAACTAAGCCAATGATGTATGCAGAGTTCACTAAAGACAAAAAGCTTGTGGAAACTTGGAACGAAAGTGAAAGTTCAGAGTATGAACTTAAAGCTTTGTATACTTCTTCTGACCTTCTTAGTGGCAATGCTACTTATCTAAACTTCGGCACACGTATTTACGTTGGATTGACAAAAGACGAAATTGAATCAACGGACGGCAAAGGATATACAAGCGGTTATGACATTAACACGTTCTATTATCCTGATGATAAAGGCTACACTCTTGCTCTTTCATATAGCAGCGACAGACTGAAGGAACTTTATCAGTTTAGAAATTGATAAAAATAACAAAACTTTATAAACATATTAAAACAG